>Ga0209542_10000868_pt1 | contig 71829 bp, 78 predicted proteins | sample RifCSPhighO2_01_FD_184028 | JGI IMG/M metagenome (GOLD analysis project Ga0209542, IMG submission 184028) | Soil microbial communities from Rifle, Colorado - Rifle CSP2_plank highO2_0.1 (SPAdes) (version 2) | ecosystem: Environmental > Terrestrial > Deep subsurface > Rock core/Sediment ...
ATCCCAGCGAACCTATCGCCGCCACTCCTCCCCACAGAAATCCCTGTGGTCCCTGTGGAGGGCCGCCCTCTACAGGGCCCTCCACAGGGCGGCCCTCCACATTTTTGGAAATTTGCTCTAATATTTTAGTTATTAAAAAGACCGTCGTTGATTTGCCCTTCGTGCCCGTTACACCAATAACTTTCATTGACCGTGAAGGAAATCCGTACGCAACCGCTCCTGCATAAGCAAGTATCGTATGATAAGCCGGCGCAAAAAAATCAAACACCGATCTGGGGATCAGTTTTTTAATATTTCTTAGAGTTTTATCCAATAATCCTTCTTGGAACATACTAAAACACCTTCCTAGCAAGGTTGTAGGCAAAGTACCAGAATTTTGAGATGGGCATATCAAATGAGCCAGGGTATTCTACTAGTCGCCCGCCGCCGCCTTTGTCTGTCGACTTCGACGAGCCAAGCCAGCCGAGCTTGAAACGGGTGACGCCAGACCACTTTTGGGTATCTATGCCCCACAAATCATAAAACTTAAAACCTAAATTCTTAAATCTTTTAATTATTTCCCAATGCAGGGCGTATGGCGCCATTAGATGTCTGTGGTTATAATCAGACGCACCGTGAAGATAGTATGCCGTATCGCCATAGCAAAGCATGATAGCGCCAGCCACAGGATCGTTGTTATAATATGCCAAAACAAGATCAACCTTGAGCGCATTGTTATTCAGCGCCAGCAGTTTTCTGTAATACTCCTTGTTGTGAGAATAAAAGCGGTCGCGTTTGGTTGTGTTTTTGAGCAATTCCCAGAAAGCATCGAGGTCGCTATTGCCTTCCACTTTAATCTGATTCCGTTCTGCCACCTTGATATTATATCTTGTTTTGTGGTGCATTCTTAATAACAGTTCCTCTTCCGATAAATTCAAATTCAAAATGACGGTTTTTTGCGGTTGAATGTATTTTTTTGATCTTTTTATGCCTTTTCTAAAAATAAGTTCAACAATAACATCGGTCAGTGGCTCCATTTTTACAAAAACGGATTTGTTTTCCTTAGCCAATTCTTTCAAGTATTTCAGAAAATTATCAACCTCGTTTTTCAGACCGCTTTGGACATTATCGAAAAATATTTCTGGTCCGTGAGGGATATAGAGGTAATTTTTACCAAAAGGAATCTTGTGCTGAATTATGTTGGATCTTATTTTTCCATCATCAAACCGCCACGTCTTGTGGCCAATGGATTCCTGGAATTTTAACCATTCGGTTGTTTGAAGAAATGACCTCATTGTGGATAAGTATTGACTGACTACTGGCTGCTATGCTATACTATGAATATCGTTATGGAAAGGCACTTCGTAGAGGTTTCGTCCCTACGCGGTGCCTTTTCTTTTTGCCAGCTTTCCCTCAAGTTTATCCATATAAACCATCATGTCCTTTGCAGATTTTCTTAGAAGTGAGGAACATTTGCGCCTGCAAGGGCTCAAAACCGCGGCAAGTTTTTTGTTGTCGTATAAATACCGAGCAAGTGAATAAAAATCCCCGTCGCTCGAAACAAGTACGGCTTTGTCATAATCTTTATAATCAATCATCGCTTGCAGGACCAAATCGGCATCAACATTTCCCTTAACACCTTTGTCCTCGTTCGGTAAAACTGGTTTGAATTTAAGTACAAAGCCGGCTTTTTGAAGTTCGTCGTAAATATCGTTATGTTCGGGAATAAATCCAATAAACAAGTAGGCGTTAGTAACACTGTATTTATGCTTTAAGTATACTCGGAAACGAGTCCAGTCGATTCCCCAACCTAAATCTTTTTTCGTACCCTTATGTGCGTTTTGGCTATCAATAAAAGCAAAATTGTTTTCCTTTTTATGCTTTAATAATTTCTCCAGAACTTCTATTTTTGTTTTTGTTTTTCTTATTTTATTCTCGCGTTCTTTGAGGGCTTTGCTGTAAAATTTAAGGTAGTCGCTTAAAGACAATTCTCTAAATTCTGCGTTATTTACTTTGGTTATTTTGTAATTATCTAAATCTACTCCGGCAAATTCTTTTAACTCTTCTTCTAACTCAAATCCTATTTGCTCTTTGTCCTTAAAAAATTCATGTGGAAAGGTCTTGTCCTGCTTGTAGCCAATGTCCTCCATAATATTTATCAGTTCATTAAGTTTCTCTTTGGCATATATTTCTGGTATTACAATATCTATGTCATCTATCTCGTCTAACTGACCAACGAGACGGTAGAGTCCCAAAGAACCATAAAGAGTCGGAATAATTCCGTGTTTGTTCAACACTTCAGCTACTTCAAGAAAAATTTTGAATTTTTTATCAAAGTTCATAAAAATCATTTTTTGCCAAGCATTTTTAATGCCTCGCGGACCCGCTCCTCTAGCGTCTTGCCCTTGGATTCCTTCAAGGCATCCTTTGCTTGCGATGGACTATAACCAAGCGCCAAAAGCGCCTCTGTAGCCTGGCCTTCTTGGCTCAAGTCAATTCCTTCCATATCCCCGACATCCAGATAATCAATTTTATTTTTGAGTTCCAGTATCAGACGCTGGGCCGTCTTTGGCCCAAGACCGGAGACCTTTTTCAGATAATCAGCGTCTTCGTTGATCACCGCCGCTTTCAGGTGCTTTGGTTCGATAGTAGACAAAATTCCCATAGCACTTTTTGGTCCGATGCTGTTGACACTTGTGACAAGATGAAATAATTCCAAGTCCTCTTTGTTCTGAAATCCGTACATATCAAAAGTGCCCTCGCGCATATTGAGTTGGGAATGAATAAACAGTTTGACTATGGGGACCTGTCCCGCACCAAACCCGCCCCCGGGCTTCTGGCGGTCAGCGGAAAAGTTTGGTGCGGGATTGACAGTTGGGCTTGATTTTGATAAAATATTAAGCAACTTAGGGGATACTGTCACCCTATATCCTATACCACCCACGTTCAAAATCAGATATTTATCGCCACGATATTCTATTTTTCCTTCCAAAAAAGAAATCATAATTCAAGCTTATCATTGAAAAACAAAATAAAAAAGACCTGCTATTTAGTAGGTCTATTACAAACGGCTATTGCAACAGTAGCTTGGGCAGTAATAATAGAAAACAATGATAGCCCTAGAGAGACAGCATATGGACTATCGCCTATAGATATAACGGCCAAAACCGCTAAAGATACAGCGACCCAGAAACCAAAGAGATAATACACTCAACCCTCCTGTTTTTAATAAAAAGATCAATAACTATTAAGTTTATATATTTTATCAATGGTGTCGATGTTCAAACTATCATCAAAATTTCAACCCACTGGGGATCAGCCCGAGGCAATTAACAAACTAACCAAGGGTTTAAAATCCGGCAAACAGCACCAGGTGCTTTTGGGCGTAACCGGCTCGGGAAAGACATTTACGATGGCCAAGGTAATTGAGCAATACCAAAAACCAACTTTGATTATTTCCCACAACAAAACCCTCGCCGCCCAGTTATACAAAGAATTTAAAGAGTTTTTCCCAAAGAACGCTGTCCACTATTTCGTAAGCTATTACGACTATTACCAGCCGGAGGCATATATTCCCCATACCGATACGTATATTGAGAAGGACTCCAAGATAAATGAGGAGATAGATCGTTTGCGCCACGCCGCCACACAAGCGTTGATGTCCCGTGATGATGTTATAATCGTCGCCTCGGTTTCCTGTATCTATAACCTCGGTTCGCCGGAAGAATATAAAAACCTCGGCCTTGAAATATTTGAAGGTAAAAAAATAAAGCCGAGCGATCTGACTAGAGCTCTTTTGCGTTTACAATACACGCAGGATATAGAATTAAAGCGGGGTTGTTTTAGAAAAACAACCAGTGAATTTGAGATTGTCTCACCCACCGCTCAAGAAGTCACTAAAGTAAAATTTTCCGCCCCAAAGGGGCGAGATCTCGCCTCTGGCGAACAAAGAGACATCATAGAAAAAATTTCAACGGCAAATCTGAATGAACCTGAAGAACTTGAAATGAAAGAGTTAAAATACGATAAAGTAACGGAAAAAATAATATTTCCAGCCAAATACTGGATAACATCGGACAATAAGATAGGTCTGGCAATGGAGAATATAAAAAGCGAACTTCAAAAACAGGTAAAATTGTTAAAGAAAAACAAAAAAATCGAGGAGGCGGTTCGATTACAAGAGAAGACCCTGAACGACATAGAAATGATGAGACAAACCGGCTACTGCCACGGCATAGAAAATTATTCCCGCCATCTTGATTTTAGAAAAGCCGGAGAACCGCCATATTCTTTGCTTGATTTCTTTGCTTCCAGGGGAAAATTCCTGACCATCATAGACGAGTCCCATATTTCCATTCCTCAACTGAAAAGTATGTGTACAGGCGACTATTCCAGAAAAAGTACTCTTGTGGAATACGGTTTCCGCCTCCCGTCAGCGATAGACAATCGGCCGCTTAAATTCCCCGAGTTTCAAAAAAGAACTCAAAAAACAGTTTATGTTTCAGCTACTCCCAACAAATATGAACTAGAAAAAGCGGGTAAAGAAAATATCGTCGAGCAATTGTTAAGACCAACCGGTTTACTTGATCCGACAATAGAAATAAAACCGACCAAAAACCAAATCCCACACCTCATCGAAACAATCAAACAACGAACCAAGAACGATGAACGAGTAATTGTCACCACTCTAACAAAGAGAATGGCCGAAGATCTTGCTGAACACCTCGCCGACAATGAAATCAAGGTCAACTATCTCCACTCAGAGATAAAAACGCTTGAACGACTTAAAATTTTAAAAGACTTCCGCCTAGGACACTATGACGTGATAGTCGGAGTCAACTTGCTAAGAGAAGGACTGGACCTGCCCGAGGTGTCGTTGATAGCAATTTTGGACGCAGATAAAGAGGGATTTCTGCGGAACACTACCACGCTTATCCAAACAATGGGGCGGGCGGCAAGGCACGTGAACGGTCATGTAATAATGTATGCGGACAAACGCACCCGCTCCATAGTTGCCGCGATCAAAGAAACAACTCGACGCCGAGAAAAACAGAAACAACACAATATTAGCAACAATATAACTCCAAAAACTATCGTTAAAGATATGAACAGTTTTGACCTGCCGGTAGCAAGTGCCGCATTGAAAAAATATGCGTCAAAGAATGATTCCTTTGAGAAAAATGGCGAGGCGATATTTTTTACAAGAGCTGGCAAACAACGAGCCGTCAAAGAACTTACAAAACTAATAGAAAAAGCAATGAAAAAATTCGAGTATGAAAAGGCGCTGGTATTTAAAGAACAGATAAGAAAATTGCAATCTAGCGCTTAAAAAGCAGGTAAAAACCTGCTTTAAATAGAGGTAACGGAAAATAAACCATAAGTATCCTCAATAAAACCAAGGGATTCGAACAGTGACTCCTTTCCGTTAAATGTTTTTATAAACTTCCATCTATTTGTCTCATTAAATTCAAACACATGCACGTAAGCAGAATTATCTGACGACGAATCGACGTGAAGCGCAAGCCAATATCTACCCACTTTATTATGTAAAACCAGAACTTTCTCAAGATCAGAGTAATACCGGTCGAGCATAAGCATTGTCACTTCCCTGTTTAGTATAAATTCTGAATATCCTATTTCTTTTTCAAATTTACTTAAATTAGGAAAACTCGGTCCACTATTCCGGGCCTTATTAGAATTGGCGCCACACGCCGGCAACATAAGAACAATCAACAAACTCGCAAACAGTCCCCGCCAATTCAGCGAAGCTTGCTCTAAAGGAGCGGCGAGACAAGATCTTGGGTTCATTTTTTGCTCCTTCTTTTCAAACAACCATTTTGCTTGCAAATCCTAACAAAACATAGTAACATAGTCAAATCATGCCGATAACCCAATCAGCAAAAAAAGCATTGCGCCAATCTGTCCGCCGAAGAGCGAGGAATTTGAGGCGCAAAGAGTCCTACAAAAACACCCTCAAAGAGTTCAAAAAACTTGCCGCTTCCGGAAAAAAAGATGAAGCAAAAAAACTTCTACCTAAGGTCTACAAAACTCTCGATAAAGCCGCCAAAACAAATGTTATATCAAAAAACAAAGCCGCCCGATTAAAATCCTCGGCGGCTTTACTCGTTCAAAAAACCGCCTAATGCGGTTTTTTAATCTTGGCCAGTAATTTCTCGACCTGTTTTTCGAGTTCTTCCGGCGAGCCGTTGTTGTCAATCTCGCCGAGTAGATTAGGGATATCGGATGATTTTAGCTCTTTGTGCAGTTTGAGTCGTTCTTCCAGGTTCTTGAGGATTTTCTCCGTTGTATTCACTCTGAAATCGTCAAAACTTGAAACCCATGAAGAGTCGTCATATCTGGCTCGTTTTCTTTCTTTGGCTATTTCGGGATCAATGTTTATTCTGACATAATGAACGCTCGCCCCGGTTTGATCAGCTATTTCGCTAATATTTTTTCTATCCTCTGTATCAGCGGCATTTCCATCAAAAATAACTCCGTATCCCTTACTTAACAAATCAAGTGCTGCGCCTTTCAAAATTTGCCTGACATTATCGCCCCATGGTAATCCCGCTTCTTTCAGTAAAAAGCGAGCCGAGTCGGACTTTACCAAAACCACACCCGACAACTTTGCTACCATCATCTTGGCAACCGTCGTCCTTCCCGACCCGATCAAACCAGTTGTTGCCATGATAAATAGTTTGTCAGCTTTCTCGACGAGCAATTTTAATCTAGATAGAAAATCCTGAATCAATTGCTGAAGCTGCTCCTGTTCCATAATTTTATATTATCGTCTTTTTCTCTAATCCACAATACTTACCACCTTTTTATCTGACTATTCAGCATCGTACCAAAACACATTACACAGGGCTCGGGTGTCTAGATTTTTTGACTTTAATATGGTATGTATTAAAATAATTATAATCTAAACATTATGAAACAAAATATCCATCCAACTTATTACCCCAACGCTAAGGTCCACTGCGCTTGCAGCAATAAATGGACTACAGGTTCAACGTTGCCCGAGATACACACCGGCATCTGCGCAAAGTGTCATCCTTTTTATACTGGCCAAGAAAAGATCCTGGACACAAGAGGAAGAGTTGACAGGTTCAAGAAACGACTGGAAAAAACTAGGGGCAAAGCCCGTTCGTAAATTCGAATTATAATCAATGAGCGAAGCGATAGTTGAAATTCGTGCCGGAACAGGCGGTGATGAAGCCGCTCTTTTTGCTTCTGATTTATTCGGCATGTATAAAAAATATGCCCTATCAAAAAAATGGGGTTTTGAAGTTATAGATTATAACCAGAACAATCTTGGCGGTTACAAGTCTATGGTATTTGAAGTCAGAGGAGAAAGTGTGTTTGAAAAAATGAAAAATGAATCAGGGGTTCATCGTGTTCAGCGAGTCCCAAAAACAGAGAAATCAGGCCGAGTTCATACTTCTACCGCCACCGTAGCAGTACTTCAAAAAGCTACTGAAAGCGACGTGCAAATAAGACCCGATGAAATAGAGGTGGGTTTTTCCCGAGCCGGCGGTCCGGGCGGACAAAATGTTAATAAAGTCGAGACGGCCGTAAGGGTGCTTCACAAGCCGTCAGGAATAGTCGTTTCTTCCCGTTCGGAGAGAAACCAACAAAGAAATAGAGAGAAGGCAATGGAAATACTTCGCTCAAAATTGTTGGAAATCAAAAAGATAGAAGCAACAGGCAATATCACCGAGGAACGCCGAAAACAGATCGGTTCAGGTGATCGTTCGGAAAAAATCCGCACATACAACTTTCCCCAAGACCGCATTACTGACCACCGCGTCAAAAAAAGCTGGGGCGACATAGGCCGCACCTTAAACGGTGATTTGGATAAGATATTCAGCAAATTTGATAAAAAATAATGAATTGCATGAATCACTTTTCGGGCATCAAAAGCCACCGGCCTGTTTTTATAAAACATGTCTCAAACTCGGCCTTTTTTGGCTGATTCTTCTTTAGTTTCCGCCGTTTCTTCGGCAACTTCTTCTTTCTCTTTCTTTATCACTTCAACATCCTCAACACCGACTGTTGGAGTTTCGAGAGACGCCTTGAGTTCTTCTTCAGACATTGGTTCTTGGACAGTAGCAACTATAGTTTCCGAGTCAGTTTCAATTTTCACGTTTGTGCCCAAATCAACATCCTTAACTAATATCTGATCGCCAAAGTTTTTTAATGAGAAAATATCCACGGTAATCTCGTGTGGTAAATCTTGCGGCAAGGCTTCAACTTCGAGTTCATTGACATTCCTAATAAAAATACCCCCCGATTCTTTGACTGCCGGCGATTCACCGATAAATACAACCGGAACTTTAGTCTTAATTTTTTCATCCAACCGGACTTTATAAAAATCAGCGTGCAGAACTTCGTCCGTCAACGAGTCCCTTGAAACATCGTGGATAATTGTCGGGTATGATTGCTCACTCACATTTACATAAATTAAAGTCGATTCCCCCGCCGTCTTCAGGACTTTGTTGAAGTCCTTCAGAGAAACCTGAAGCGGTAAAGAATCCTGATTTTTTCCATACAAAATAGCCGGCAACAAACCAGACCTTCTCAAGGCCCTCGCTTTTCCCCCCAGAACCAATCGAGGTTCTGCCTTTAATTCAATTTTCTGCTGAGCATGTACCATGGTTTATCAGCCTCAAAATATTAATTGAAATTGGTAATAAAATCAAGGTCTCAATAAAAAACCTGCTCATTACAGACTGAGATGAATTAAGCTTTAAAACAGGAATTAAGCCTTGAGATCTACGTGAACACTAAAAGAAATACCACTTTTCAGAGACAGGTTCGTTCGATTAAATTCGAGATGAAGACTAATTACACCAGAATCCTTACGGCTCAACCATGCTCTTTGGATTACTGCCTTGTCTCCCAGATGTTCAAGAATTTCCCCTATTCGTAATCTTGCTCTTTTTAATTCTTCTGGGCCTGCCTCGATTTGATTTTCTATCGTAAAAATACAAGGTGGTTTTACAATCTGTTTTTCTTTTGAAAACTCCGGAACCCGTCCTCGTTCTCCACCCTCTGGTTTTCTTGGAACTCTGTCTTTAAAATCCGAAATTTTTATAACTTTTGATTCCTTGGTCATTTTGAAATGAATAGTTTTATTTTTTCCGTAACCACCCGTTTTACTGCTTCGTCGGCTTTTACCAAATATTTATAAGGCGTGGTCTCGTTTGGGTTTTGCTCAATCGTATCGCGGATGGCATCTCGATAAGCCACTCTTAATTCGGTATTAAAATGAACATTGGTTATACCTGCCTTGATAGCCATTCTTACATCGTCGTCTGAAAGGCCAGACGCGCCGTGAAGAACATAAAAAACACCAGGTACCGCCGCCATAATTTTTTTGAAGTGTTCAATGTCTAATTTTTCTTCTTGGTCTGTCACAATTCCGTGAATATTGCCAAATACTACCGCCAACTGGTTAACTCCGGTTTTTTCAACAAATTCTCTTGCTTCTTCCGGTTTAGTAAAGTCAGCGGGCGTTATCTCAATTTTTGTTTGTACTTGAGAAGAACCTCTCAAATACCCCAACTCGCCTTCCACTAATATTTCGATATTTCGATATTTCGATATTTCGCGTGCGTATTCCACAACCTTTTTCGTCTCCGCCACATTTTCAACAAATTCCATTTTAGACGTATCGATGATTACTGAATCATACTCTGCATCAATCGCCTCTTTGCATTTCTCAAAACTTTTAAAATGGTCGGCGTTTAGAAAGACGGGAAAATTAAATTCTTCGCGCAGCGCTTTGACCAAAGTAACAGCTTCTTTGAGACCAACGAAGTCCGCTTCGCCTTCCGATGTACCGACCATAACAGCCGGAGCACCCGCTTCCTTTGATGCTTCAACAATCCCCTTTAACACATCCGCCGTGGAAAAATTAAAATGCCCAAGAGCATAGCCGTTCTGCCGAGCTTGTTGTAAATAGTAGTTTAGGTTTTTATCCATATATTAATTGAAATATCACTAATTTGTTCGAACGCTTTGCTTGTTGGATCACTATCGCTTGTTCGAGTGGTTGGAATTGTTAATTGAAACTACTCATTCATCATTTTCATCATCTCCAACATTTCGAACATTTCAAACGATTTATATTATAATTCTATAAAACCATTGATTATATTTTCTTCTATTAATACATTCATTCTTTCTCGCCCCATATATTCGGAGAATATCTTATTCCACAACGCTTCCTGCTGATGATAAAGATATTTTATCTCTCCTTTCTTAACTACAGACATTATCAGATCTATAAGGTCAAAACTCACCAGTTGATCTTCGTTCTTTTCATTTCTAAAAAAATCACCGACAAAATCAAGACCGGTCCAGTAGCCAAGATTCAATCGGCTTTCATTGTTTCCAAGCATTCTTGATAGGCGGTCGAGATCTCCTTCTGCTTTGAACCAATGCTCCGCCTCGGGATTGACGTGCGGCATAAAAAGCCGCGGATCATTTTCATCATCTTTCGCCAAGTATCTTTGTACCACCATCCATTTTAAATTACCGGCTGTTGGTTGTTGGTTGTTCTTCGATAAACTCGGAACTCTGAGCTTGTTGAATGAGTTGGTTATCGATATATCCGAAACATCGCCACGCAAAAGTGACTGCAATTTGGGGATAAAATCTTCTGTTATACCATTTTTATGTAGAGGGGCATCCTCTACATCTTCTATAAATTTTTTGAACAGCAAAGAATAAAATGGCACCTCGTGGAGATAGTGAAGAACAAGCGTAAACATGCACATGGTTTCCCCGGGAGTATCTATGGGCAAAGGAATAATAAAAATTATCCCGTATTCTTTCAGATGGCTTATGTTGTGGTATTTCTTTTCAAGAAACTTATCCGCCACTTCTAGCCACTTTTGATCAAGCACTATCAACTCTACGCTCCTTTCTTCAAAATCATCGGGGGTTAACGAGCTATACGACTCATCAAAGAATTTGTGCATCCACTCCTTGCTCTGCGTAAAACGAAGAGCGCTAACTACGGAAGCGAATCCCTCTTTTTTCATAAGTTCGCTGACACTTGAATAGCCAAAATAGTTAAGAAGGTTGTCTGGCTTATACTTGTCCAATAGTTCCGTAACTTTTTCTTTTTTAATAAAAAGACCTTTGGACGGAGTAAACACCTTAAAGGCCGTTTCACACAATTTCCCGCAAACAATAGACATTTTAGCGAGGTCTGGTCTATCCAACGCCTCATAAAGTTGCTGATCAAGATAAATAAGCCGGTGAACTAAAGCATCATACACCTCTTCAGCTTTTGAATCCTTATTCAATCCCAATTCAGCCAAAGTCCTGGAAACAAGTATGTCGTTCTGATTAGCTATGTCCTCTATAACCCCTTCTTGCCCGCTTAGCGCGGTCATTTTCTGATCCAAGTTCAAAAGAAGTTCCGGCGAGACCCTTAATATTCGGGCAATTTTATTATATGCGTCAACCATAAATAAATCTCAAAATCCTAAATAAATCCAAATCTCAAAACAGCCCTTCGGGCATGTCCCGCTACGGCGGGACGGTTTAAATTTTTTGAATTTTGATATTTAATATTGTTTAGGATTTAGGGTTTTGAATTTAGGGCTTCTCGTCAAAGTGGAACTTGCCCCACTTTGACGAGTGGCCATGGTCCCCAGTCACCTTTTTTTAATATCCCTGCTTTTGCGCCATATTGTGCAACTACTGACGACGCATTTGCCGTTGCAAACTGTATCGCCTTAGATAAATTTCCAGACCTTATATATTCTGTTACGAAACCAGAGCTAAATGCGTCCCCCGCTCCGGTTCTTTCGACAACGGGTGAATCCGGTACGTCGGCTTTATAGATATTTTCACCATCCGACGCCACTACGCCGTCAGGCCCCTTTGACATCAAGAAAACGCCGTCAATTATTTTATCCATCAGTTTGAAAATTTCTTTTTCTTTTTCATAACTTATTCCGGTAAGTTTCGCTGCTTCTTCTTGATTCATTTTAACTATTGAAAAATACTTAAGGAGCGGCTTTAACCTTTCGAGTCCGTGTTCTAATTCTTTGCCCCCGGGATCTGTTGCTAGTTTAATGTTATTTTTTACAGCCCAATTTACCGCTGTTTCTAGCAAGTCATAATGACCACCTAAGCTGTCTAGGAACAGCCAGTCTGTTTTAAATTTATTGAAGGGTATTTTCTGAACATCAAAATTTTGACCCTCACCTTTGTATGACAATATCGTTCTCTCGCCGCTCTCGTGAACAAGAATAACAGAGTATGCCGTACTGCCTTCTTTGTTTATTTGGAAATACTCCGTATTAACTCCTTCCCGACTCATTTCCGCGATTACGTCCTTACCGTTGAGATCGTTGCCTATCGCCCCAATACAGGCCGTTTTAAGCCCCTGCCGGGCAAACGTAACCGCCGTATTTGTCCCACCCCCACCCGAAGCAAAGACAACGTCTTTTATTTCTAATTTTGACCCTAATGCAAAACACTCCCCCTGCCCCGTAGCAAACGACTTATCTTCTATTATCTTAAACTGTTCGCTCTTCATAAAAACATCGCGAGTAGCGGAACCAATTGTAATAATGTCGTACATGATTAAATTTTAACAGATTTGGTTAGAAATTAGAAATTAGTAATTAGAAATTCTGAACTGCTTCCCGCAGTTCAGTGATGGCTTTACCCACACTATTGCTTTTTAAGACAAAACTTCCGGAGACTAAAATATCGGCTCCAGCTTCAATAACGCTTTTGGCGGTAGTTGGATTTATGCCGCCATCAACCGCGATTGTAACTTTGGGATATTTTTTATGGAAAGACCTGATTTTTCCGACAACATGATCAAGAAAATCGCTTCTCTGAAAACCAGGATTAACTGTCATAAACTGTATAAAGTCCACAAGACCGACGAACGACTCGATGTTTTGTGTAGAAGTATCCGGATTCAGGGCAAGGCCTATATTTTTCCCCATACTTCTTAACTCTTTTATGACCGGGGTGATATCTTCCGATTCAACATGAATTATAAATCTGTCGGCTTTTTTATTATTCCAAAAAGACAGCTGTTCAAGAGGTTTTTTAACCATCAAATGCACATCAAATTTCAAATGGGTTGAAACTAGCCCAAGTTCAGAGTACCCCCCAATAGTTGCGTTGGGGACAAAAATTCCATCACCAACGTCAAGGTGAATCCTTTGCGAGTAAGGTTCGATGAGATGAACTAATTTCTCAAACTCTTCAGACGAATTTGTTAATATGGCGGGAATAATTTCAACCATTATTAATGACTTTTTCGCAAGTCCAAAGGACTTGCGAAGTTGCTAATTATATATCGGCTAAATGTTCTTTTAACAAGTCACCCAGCACTATAGGTAATTTTTCGGCGACTTCGGCAAGTTTGGCGTCTGGAGCGTATGTTTCTAAAGCCGGTTTTCCGCCTTCGGTAACTCCAACACCGACGACAATCACTCCTTTGCCGCGAAGATCTTCCAAAGCGTTTTTAACTTGCTGAACACCGTGACTCATACCGTCAGTGAAAACGATCACGATTTTTTTAAGTTCTCCGGCCGCGATTTTTTGGATTCTTTCTTCATCCAACGACTCCATTATCGCTCCCAAAGACACAAAATCGGTCGTTCGATTGCCTGGAGCAGATGAAAGAATCGCCGTCACTTTAATTCTTTCTTTTTCGCCCAGTTCTTTGGACATTTTCTTTACCGGTTTGGCGTCAGCGTCAGTTGCCTGAAAAGTATAAATTTCTGAACGGACTTCAAGCGGTTTTTCAAGATTGATTCTTTCCGCATCAGCCGCATCGGCAAATTCTTTAAGCGCTTCCATCATCAAAACTCCGGCCTTGCACTGTTCTACCAGTTTCGCGCCCCCTTCTTGAGCCATAGATTCTGATCGATCGCAAACAAGAGTAATTTCAATTTCCCCGAATTTTTTGCCGATTTTCTCTTTTATTTCCTGTGTTTGCCAGGCCTTGGGCTCCAAATTCCCTGATTTAACCTGCGAAACAAGTTCCGACGGGTCAACCAATTCTTCTCCTTCTTCCACCGGATAGCGCGGCGCGATTGAGGGTTTCAATCGGCGAGCGATGATCCGATTGATTAACTGCCGTAATTCGTCAATGACGCTTTCACCAGTTTCCGGATTAACGGTCTTTTCAAGGGAAGCGACAATTTCGCGATAACGACGCAAGTCCTCCGGCTTAACACCAATTCTATCGGCATATTCGCGATCCGCCCGATCAGCTAGATTTTCAGAGCGGCCTTCCTGCCATTCCTTAAATGCTTTTTCAATTTCTTCCCTTGGCACAGCATTGGGTACGCGATTGGCCGCCTGTTCGTATTCTTCTTTAAATATTTCATTAGGATCAACCGGACCCTCGAGCGGTTCTCCTTTTTCGCCGGTCTCGCCCCCTTTTCCGCCCTTGTCCTTATTCTTTTTGTGGTCCTCAACATCTTTTTCCAAGAGTTCCTGAACAGCCGGCCATAAAAATTTATCTTGCAACAAAAGACGTTTAGACATTGAAGTTGTCGGACGAGTCATTGCTTCCATTAGGGAGGATCCGTCTTTTCCTTTTATAGCTTGTATCTCATCAAGTTTTGCCCGAACTTCAGGAGAAACAGTACATTTTTCGTCATTAATTTCTCCTTCGCGGGAAAGAGCTTCTACAAATTGAATGTGTCTGGGTTTGGATGTAAAATCAGTTTCTGGAACTAAAACTTCTTTATACAAAGAGCGTTTTAGCCGATCAAACTCCCCGCCTTTTTTGTCTGTGTTTGAAACTATGGTTCGATTTTCACGAAGATCAGAAACACGATTGTCTAAAAAATTAAACGCTTGTGAATCATCTAGGCGTTTGAGGTATCTTTGAAACACTCTCGCACCGCCAGTTTCAGATAAAATTTGTTTTTTTTCTAACAAGTGTTCTACTTCATGTAGGGTGCCGAAGGTAGTTTGTTGATCCGACAAACCTCTTTGTTTATAAAACCTTGAATTTATGTAAATCGTGTTCGTTTCCAAATTAAAAGCAAAAGTATCCAAACCCGGCGGAGCCGGTTCAAATTTTACTCGCCCTCTTGCGTAGTGCTCAAAAAAATTGCGATTCCTCTCCACAAAATCCATCGCCTCCTGATGAGCCTCTGTTTCGCTTTTGCTTTCTTCCCTCGCCGATCCGCCTTCTTGTTTAACGATTAATTTCTCGCTTCCCATTTGAATTATTTTACTCCTTTAATAATGTTGATAACAGACTGACTGTTGACTTTGCTCTTGCCTCTATGATACACTTAATTTACAAATGCAAATGCCTCAAATACCTTCGGGCCGGCCCCCGCAAGGGGGAGAACAACAAAAAACGTCGAAGCATGTCTCTGACGGTTTTTTTGTATTATTCTAAAAACATTCTTATCAATTGTTGCGATATGCTGATCAAGGCACCTGGTATCAATTAAGCGGATTTGTGAGATAACCACCGACGCGTTACGTCCTTCAATAACACCGACTGGCACATGGTACACGTTCTTTTTCACAGAAGTAGTAAGAGGCATAACAAGACAAACGTTGCGACTAAACCCTTTAAATATTAAAACGGGACGCGAAAAACCTTTCCCTGCCCCATCTTGTTCAAACCCTACATTGACCCCGAGACGACACCATCTTACTTGACGTTCATGATATAATGGTAAATAGTCGCTTTTTGAGTGGATACCCTTCTTTTCCTTATTCCATCCATCAAAGTCCTTTTTGAATTTATCCATAGCAACCATATTACAGTATTTCATCTTCAAAGCCAAACAATTCTTCCGAAAGTTCGTGCGCATTGCCGTGTTTTAGGAGACCTTTATAAGACATGATGGAGTATTCGGATGCTCTATTCAATTTTGCCAGCATTTTTAGTTTTGTTTTTGTTCTTAAAACACGGTGGTCGGAAAAGTGAACCCAGCCGAGAAAGTCCACTCCTGAATGGATAGTTCGAATCGGCCGATCATTCGACCGAAGTTCAAGGAATAACCTCTCTTCCAAAAAATCGCCTATGCGAAGCAACGCCTCCATAAGCCAGTCTTTGTCGGAAGAAAGTATCGCAAAGTCATCGGCATAGCGGATATACGACCGTGCTTTAATTGTTCGCTTGGCATAAACATCCAGTTCGTGTAAATAGATGTTCACAAATAATTGGCTGGTGAGATTTCCAAGAGGAATACCCTTCCCGCTTTGGTTAATCGAAAAACTGTCAATTATCGAACACGTAACAGCAAATAAACGCAGACAAGATATGTGTTTTTTAAGCAAGGACTTAAGCAGCAAGTGATCAACGGAAGCGAAACATTTTTTAATATCGCAGTTAAGCGACCATACGGTTCGGGTATTGTTGCGGCTTTCACGCCGCGCAAAAGCCGTGAATCTCCTTAATGCTCTATGACTGCCCTTTCCAACCCGGCACGAATAAGAGTCAAATATAAACTTATGGTCAAAATAAGGATGTAATGCCCGATACAGCGCGTGATGGACGATCCTGTCTCGAACGGAGGCCTTGTGAATATCGCGCGGTTTTTGATCGTTGATTTTGAAATGAGCGTATCCGCCATGCTCATAAATTCCCCGCACAATATCGTAGTGCAAAGAGTAAAGATTAGACATCAAACGAGACGCAAATTCGGCCACATCGGCCTTGTGGGTTTTTCCTCTCTTGAATTCCTGCCAGATTTGAAGTAAGTTTTCTGGTGAAAATATGTTTTCAAACTGTTCAATTTTTATTTTCTTATAATGCCCCCTCCCAACCGTTCAAACCAAAATTGTCCGGCATTTCCGCAAAACTTCTTGCCGCTTATTTGTATTGGAATAATATCGTCCGTCATATCCCTAAAATGCGCCGCTACTCGCTTGGCGTAAATATTGAAAAATTGTTTGCGGAAGTGCTGAAGCTGACATCCGCCGCGCAATTCTCGGCCGAAGAAAAAAGGCCTGCGCTGATTTCGGAAGCAATTACCAAAAATGATGTCCTTAAGTTCATGCTTTACGCTTTATGGGAATTAAAAGGCATCGAAGAGAACCATTTTTTGGAACTGTCCTCGCGCTTTGAAGAAATAGGCCGAATGCTCTACGGCTGGCGTCAAAAAATACTTTCAGAAAACCGACCCCCGGAACGGTAGCCGGGGGTGGATTTACGACATCTTGTGTCAAGAAAAACAACGCGATCATCGGCATTCCAGGAATTGTCGAGCCAATTGCCGTTTCGGTTGAACCGCGAACCGTTCCAGTTCACGATCGGAACATTGGCGTTGCCATCCGTGTCGCGAAATATCGCGCTGAACCTTCCACATCACCGTCCACGAGAATCAATAAATAATCGCTGGACTGAATCGTATTCGGCATCATAAATGCCATAGTTCAACGCGCAGACATGATGTTGTTTTTCAGATACATGTTCCACGCTTTGGCAAATCATAAAAAATTTGACAAACCAAATTCCGGGATACGCCTGTCTCACGCCGTGACGCGCAGATTATATCGACGCATTGATATTCGCGACGCATATTAATTATGGGGTTCTAAAATAAAAACGCAAGCGCAAAAAACAATCAATCAAAACACCACAACCAAAGAAATTCAAAAATTCAACAACAATCATCATTTCTCAAGAAAAACAACGCGATCATCGACACGCCAGGAATTGCCGAGCCAACCGCCGCCCCGGCGGAACCGCGAACCGCCCCAGCGCACGAGCGGAACACAGGCGCTGCCATCCGCGCCGCGAAAGATAGAGCCAAAGAAGTAATAGTAATTTCCGTCTTTTAATAAGTCGGGGGCTTTGTCAGGATTTTCAAATACATATTTCCAATATTCAATGCCGGGAATATGATATTTATCCCTGTCGGGCCACTCTGTCGTGATATATTTAGCCAATTTCCAGCGCGGTTTGCCGACAAATTGACTAAAATCTAAGACCTTTATTTTTTCTTTGGGAATATTTTTCCAGTCAATGCCGATCGTGTCGGGATTCAGGGTATATTCCCCGAATTTTGAAGCATCGACTTGGATAGTATTTTCCCAGTCAATATCTTGCAGGCGCATAATTTCCGGTAATTCCCCGGCCCTAGCCACTACTTCGGCGCTTCCGCCCCATGATTCCTTATATGAATTCTTCAGAAACCCCCTAAAAATCTGGTTAATTTTTTTACGGTCTGGAACTAAGGCATCTTTTTCTGGTTCGGAACTGACTCCAAATTCAGCGGCGACATCTTTGGTTTTGGCTGTTCTTCTGTTGAAAGGGTCCAGATCGACTAATTCTGCTAGGGAAATTCGGGTTTCATTTGACGAGTCGCTAATTAGTTTTTGGACGGCCTTTTTGTTTTCTCTTAACTTTTTTGCTGCGTCAATATTAAACACATCATTGGGCAAGTTAAGCTCTGCGGGCGTAACAGTTCGCAAAAGTCCTCTCATGGCAAGGATCTGTGCCGCCAGAACCCGATCGGCGAGAGGATATTCTTCAAATGTCAGAGTTGTTTTAAGGCGTTGGTCCAGAAATTCAGTAAACGATAAATGCTCTTTCTCTGCTGAACGAATCTGCCAAGCCTCTAATATCGCTTCTACCGTCCCTTGGGTTAGAACGAGTTTCTTAAGACCATTAGTATCCATTCTTTGGATCAAACGAGCCGTATTGGAACCAAGCATTCCGGTATAGGCGGTCTGGATATCGTCCATTGCGTTCAGAAAATTTGGTATTGTTTCGTTCATATCATGCCAAGACATATTGACCGAACCGTCTTTTTGCATAAGACGAGCTAATACCACGTCAAACGCCTCATGGCTCGGCAAATAATTAATCTTAAGATTATTTTGTTCAAACTCTCTGGCGATCTCCGGGGGCAGTTCCTGGCGCTCAACGTTTTTATCCGATTTCAAGTTGGCCGTGAAGATCATATGAAAACCCGGCAACATTTTAGTTTCGCCAAAACCAGGAACATCTACCGGGTCACCAGGTTTTTTGTTAAAGATTCCTTTTATGAACACCATTTGTTCTTTTGGCAGAGCGTTGAATTCGTCAAAAATTATTGTCCTACCTTCACTTATCGCTCTGGCAAGCGGGCCATAAATATCAACCGTTACCATAGCGCCGTGAGCGCCTGCTTCGCCTTCAGCGGGGCGAAGGCCGGTTTTCCCCCAAACGTTGGATTCACGGGTCTGGGGATTACAGAAAACCATTCTGGCGTTTTGGCCGGTAAAACGCTTGGCGGCCAGCCGAGCCAAAGACGTCTTGCCGGTACCGGTCGACCCGTGGAGAAACATCGGCTTGGCAACAAGCATTCTTTCACCAATTTGGCCCAAGTCACTCCTAACAGTTTCCGTCTCTACAATGTGGCCTTCTTCATGGAGGTCAAGCGAAAATTTAACTAATTCCGCGGCTCTAACCGCTTTAGGATTCTCGGTTTTAAGACGACCGAGTTGTTCTTTGGCCTTATCTTGTTCTTCCCAGGCTTGATCAAGGAGATTTTTGTGGACTTTTACCAGTCGAGGGTCGCGTCTTAAATTAAGCCACTGTCTGATTTTAAAATATTCCAATTCGTCAATGCCCCTGAAAAGAGTTTTTATGTTTTGGTAATCAGACACTTCTTGCTCAATAGCTGATTCATCAACCCATGATTCATTTGCTAAAGTTTCCTCTTTTTTTTGTTTTAGCCGCTCTTTAACCCCGCTTATTCCCCCTTCTTTAACAATCAGGCCTTTTAAGTTTTTCTTGATTTCATATAATCTTTTCTTGGCTGATTTGGCCATTATATCCGGAGCTTCGTGCCGTAAAACTTTCTTCTCAAGAGAAGTTTCATAAAGATTTAGTTCTTTTTCAGGTGTTGGCGCTTTTTCCATTATATTTTTATTTTTCCGACCTCTTGATACAAAAAGTCGAAAACTGTTTTTTTGTTTATAGATTTGTTTTTTAATAAAATAATCTCCGCGTCTTCCACGTCTTGAGTATAAGTTAATTGTTCCAGAAAAAGACGGCCATTAAATTCCTCTCCGTATTTTTTTTCGGCAAGATCAAGAATCTCTTCAAGAGAACTATGACCTTCTTGAAGTATAAAAAACAAGTCAACATAATCCTTGAAAGAACCGCGTCGGCCGATAGTATAGGACTTGGTAGCAGCTAATTCTTTAACGGACAGAAGTTTAACGCTGTTTATCTCCACGAACGGAAGTAAGACCGGAAAAGGATATTTGATAAAAGAGATCTTGGTTCCGTCTATAAAGACAGACAGCTCATCGGGATTATTAACCGATACCGCCACCGGTGATTGTTTAAATATTGTTTTAATCTTCCGCAACAGGTCTTTGGGAATATTTTCAGAATAAAAAAGATCAAAATCCACAGAAATTCTATGGCCGATCTGAAGGGCTAACGCCGTCCCTCCGGCCAGATAGTAATCTTTAAAATTCTCCAGCCAAGAAAAAATCTCTTGGCCTTTATTTGTTAACGCTTCTTGGCGCATAATTCCAATTATCTATTTTAAATAAAAGTGAAGCGAGATTTACAACTCTGCTTCTTATCGCGGTAATAGGAGCGTTTTTTAACACCTCGACCACTTCAGATTTGCCGTAAAAATCCGCTATCCAACGCCAATGTCTTAAATCGCCATAATTAATAGCGTTGATAATGACTGTTTTTTTGTCTCTCAAAAGATCCACTTTGTCAAAATTATATGACCATAAAATTGGTCTGAAATATGGCGGTAGTTTTGGGTTGCTCATCTGATAAATATATCACAAAGCAAAGAAAAATTCAATCGCACATTCTAACGTCTAGCAATATGTTTACTCGCATAATCGATGCTTCCGCCCACCTTCTTGCCGGGATTAAAAATATTCAATGGGTCAAAAATTCTCTTTACTTCTTCAAATAAACCATGAACCTCTTTACCGTACATTTTTTCAAGATACGGCGTTCTTATCAAGCCGTCATTGTGTTCGGCTGTTATTGAGCCGCCGTATTTCAAGACCAGATCATATACTTTATCTGACAATTCGAGGATTATATTCCACGATTTTTCGTCTGAAAGGTCCATCAGCGGAATGATGTGGAAGTTGCCGTCTCCGGGATGGCCAGCTATGGTGTATATCATATAATTTTTATATTCGTCTAAAATTCGATTCAATTCGGGTAGAAACTGAGGTAATTGCTCCGGCCGGACGATAATATCATCAATGAACGGAGCGGTCTTCTTACCCTCAACATGCTTTCTTAATAAATTGAAACTTTCCCGTCTTATCGTCCAGTATTTTTGAACATCTGTCTTACTTGAGGCAATTCTTATCCTGACTTTAAATTTTGACTCAATTTCTTTTTTTATTTTTTGCACTCTCTGCTTTAAATATTTTTCACCCTCTCCAGCCTGCCCTGTTAGAGACCCCGTCTCTAACGAGCTAAATTCAACCAAAATAACAAGCTTAGGCATGCCATCTGTTATAATCGCCGATAAATCAGGAATAAATCTGAACAAGACACCGAGACCGATTTTTTTGACTAAATCAGGAAGCACCTTAAAAATTAATTTAATGGTATTGTCGTCATATGACTCCATACTTTCCGGATCATATTTGTTCAAAGCGATTGCCAGATCACTTACTCTGTTCAAATCTCTAAGGAATATAACCAGGAGTTGGGAATGTTTTGCCGGTTTTATAAGCCGGAATTTTATCTTAGTGATAATTCCAAGAGTTCCTTGTGAACCGACAAAAAGCTTTGTCAAGTCGAATCTACCACCGTTCACGATATCCCACAACGCATAACCAGCTGAATTTTTTGATACGTTCGGCCTTGCTTTCTGAATTATTTCTTTATTAGGTTCCAGCAATTCGCATATTTTTCGGTATATTTCTCCTTCAAAGTTATTTTGAATTTTTTTTTGTTCCAGCTCGACAAAATTTAACGACTTTAGTAAGTATTCATTGCCGTCGCTTAATATGACATTGAGTTCTTCAACATAGTTTTCTGTTTTACCATAGCGCAGTGATTTTTCACCGCCGGCATTATTGGCAACCATGCCGCCAACAGTACAAATCTCCCGGGAAGCCGGATAGGAAGGCAGTAGCAGGTCTTTTTTTAATGTTTCTTTTTCAAAGTCACGGTAAAAAACCCCCGGCTCAACAATCGCATGTGGAGTCGTATGTGGAGGGCCGCCCTCCACCAACTCCAATATTTCTACGATTCTATTCATATGCACCGTAAAATCCAAAATGATAGAGTCGTTTAAGGGCCCGCCTGACATATCAGAGCCACCGGCTCGAGCGGTAATGGAGAGTGTCGGATTTGATAACTTATTTTCTGCAACAAATTTCACCAGATTCTTTATGTCTTCGATGTCTTTTGGTTTTACAACCAGCTCCGGCTTAACCTCAAAAATACTGGCATCGTGGCTATAACTTTTCAGTTGTTTCTCATCTGCAACAATTTCGCCTTTTATAACCTCTCTTATTTGATTGGCTAGCATTAGTTTATGTGTTAGTTTTTACCCGATTTTTAAAAAGGGGTGCGCTATGCCTAAGTTGAAGGTATGGATTTTCTCCTTGCTGGTCGGTTTAATGATTGCGGCATTGATTCTGAGTTTGTGTTTAATGGCTGGGGCTTTGTGGACAGAATTTGCTTTTCGGCTGGGAAACGGAGGCTAACTCCGTTTTGTTTAAAATTTCGCTAATCTTCTTTTGTGCCTCTCCTCGCCGGAAAAAGAAGTTTCCAGCCAGAGTTTAATAATCTTTTTAGCTGCTCCCATATCTATAAAAAAAGTCCCGAGAGACAGTACGTTGGCATTATTGTGTTGGCGTGACAGTTTAACCAAATCCTGCAAAATTGCAATTTCTGCTTTTCCATATGTTCCTGCCATACCTTTGATTCCAATTCCAGGAAACAACCACTTATACCAAGGCATTCTTTTAAATTGAAATGGGGGACCATAAAACACCGCTGCTCTTACCCCCTTATATCTATTAGCCGCCATTGCTTCTCCTTGGCCGGAACCGCCAAGGATAATTGCTTTGGAATTCTCCGGCTCTTGAGATACTTTTTCAGCCGCTTTTGAAATAAAGTCCGGGTAATCATCATCTTCATCGTAAACTAAAGCACCCATATCTTCGTATGCGTATCCCCATTCTTTGAGCCACCCCTTTATTTTTTCTTTCAGTTCGAACCCTCTGTGGTCAGTTGCTAAATAAATCAAGTGTGTAAGCTGGTAAGTGCGCAAGCAAGTAAGCACAGCAATAATTTGGCTTACTAGCTTATTTGCTTATTTGCTGGTTAACTTATTAAGATATTGAACCGCCGAAAGTGCCGCTATACATCCCTGCCCAGCCGCTATTACTATTTGTTTAAACGGAACATCGGTAACATCTCCTGCTGCATATAAGCCAGGGACATTCGTCTCGCAATTGGTGTTAACAATTATTTCTCCGAATTGGTTTTTCTCCACTTCCTTCGGAACTATACCGGAATTAGGAACCATCCCTATGTGAATAAAGATGCCGTCTATTTTTAATTCCTTCTCTTTCCCTTCGCCAGCCGGTGAATTATCTTTATATTTAAGCCCTGTCACAAACTTATCTCCGACTATTTCCGCAGTACTGGCATTATATATAATTTCAACATTCTGTTTCTTTTTTAAATTATCAATTAGAATCCGGTCGCCTTTGAACTCCGGGTTTTTGTTTATCACATAAATGTTGGAGGCGATATCAGCAAGCATTAGGCCCGATTCAAGCGCTGAATTTCCTCCACCAATAGTAGCAACTATTTTACCACTAAATAATGGCCCGTCGCAGGTGGTACAATAACTTACACCTTTATTTCTGAATTCTTGCTCACCGGGAACATTAAGGGGCCTGGGATGTACGCCGGTTGTTATAATAATTGTTTTTGCCAAATACTTCTGACCAGTTTCTGTCCTTACTGTCCTTACTAAAAAAGTATTGTCTTCCCGCTTTACTATACTTTCAACTTCAACACCATCTTCCATATCAACCTTATATGATTCGAGGTGTTTTTTGAATTTTTCAGCCAAAGCGATACCGTCAGTCATGCCGTCTCCCGGCCAGTTGCCTATTTCGCCGGAAGTAGCCACTTCCCCGCCAAAATCTTTTGAAATTATTTTAAAATTAAGCCCGCGTCTTGCGGCATAAATACCTGCTGTTGTAGCAGCGACGGAACCGCCGATAATTATAAGGTCTAATTTGCTGTCAGTCATAGGTAAATTTTATCAAATAAAAACAAAAAAGCCAATAATGGCTTTTTAAAACTTGATAGCTATCCTTATGTTGTGTGTACCCGCAATTGTGTGGGCAATTGTTAGAGCAACCGGCAATACATACCAAAGTTTGTGATCTTTTTCTTTCATCTTGTAGCTGGCGTAGATCACTCCGGTATTGATAAAGCCCTGTACAACATAGAGCCAAGGTTCTCCTGCTTTAACAAAAGGTCTCATCAAGGGGTTAGCTTCTCGACAATTTTTACACTTTTCAAGAGCAAAATAGGTGCTTCTTGTGTCATAAACTGTTGAGCTCACCAATAATGTGTTAACGGCCCAAAATTTCTTATCGGCGACTTTTTCTCTTTGAACTTGGGCAGATGCCACGGAACCTGTTATCAGAAAACATACAGCTAAAGTAACGGTTTTTCTCAACATTTTCTTTCGTTCTTATTTTTAAACTGCTAATATACTCTTATTAGCACATCCCCATGAAAAAACAACTACTAATAATCCTGACGCTAAGTATCGGGGTTCATTTTATGTTTTTTGGAAATCCCAACGAAACCGTCTTTGACGAAGTTCATTTCGGTAAATTTATATCAGCTTATTACACTGGAGAATATTATTTTGATATCCATCCGCCGTTAGGAAAATTGGCAATCGCTGGTTTTGTCAAAATAGTTGACTTCAGGCCTGAATATAATTTTACGGAAATAGGGAAAGAGTTTCCTGACAAAAAATATCTGGCCTTGCGATTGTTGCCAACAATCGCCGGCACATTGCTTCCTCTTATAATTTATCTGCTTATTCTGGAACTTGGGATAAGCCATATGGCCGCATTTACCGGCGCACTTTTGATTATTTTTGATAATGCTCTTCTAACTCAATCGAGACTAATCCTTCTTGATCCATTTCTGCTTTTATTCGGATTCACTTCTCTGTTATTTTACTTCAGGTATCGCCGTCAATCCCAACCACAACATTCTCACATTCTTACTTTGCCCATCCGTAGCTTTATGCGAAGGAAGGAGAATATGAGAATGTTGTGGAATTCTAATTTGTTTTTAATGGCGGTTTTCGCCGGATTAGCTATTTCCATCAAATGGACCGGCTTGAGCTTTGTCGCTCTGCCGATTGCGATCGAATCATACGAAAAATTCAAAACACTACTGACAAATCAATCATATGATCGATTTGTCAGTAGTGTTTTGAATCTTGCTAAGTTTGCGTCTTTTTTCTTTATTTCTCTGGTAATTTACTTTTCTATCTTTGCTTTACACTTCGCTCTTCTGCCCAAACCCGGTCCGGGCGATGCTTTTATGAAACCGGATTTCCGTGAACAAAACATTGTAAAGAATATCTGGAACTTAAATATTGAAATGTACAAGTCAAATCAGCGAATCACCGCCTCGCATCCTTATTCAAGCCAATTTTACACATGGCCGTTTATGGCAAGGCCGATATATTACTGGGTTAAAGATACGGCCCGTATTTATTTTATGGGCAACCCGGTAATTTGGTGGACCTCAAGCGCGGCCGTTTTGGCTGGCTTATGGCTTATAGCGCGCGAAGTGTGGGATATGATAAAAACGAAAAAACTATTCACTAGTCGCTATTCGCTAGTCGTTATATTGTTAGGTGGCTATTGGCTGAATTTATTGCCTTTCGTCGGTGTTAAGCGAGTAATGTTTTTGTATCACTATCTGACGGCGTTAATATTTGCGATTATAATGTTGGTTTATTTGATAGATAAAAACCTTTTCGACCCGAACATTCGACCGAGCTCAGTCGAAGCCTTCAGAGCAAATAAAAATTCCCGTAAAATTTTTACGGGAATCATAATCGCCGCCATTGCCGTGTTTATATTCTTTGCGCCTCTATCCTATGGCTTACCTCTATCCTCTAAAGCCTACGGCGCACGAGTATGGTTCGCTAGTTGGAGATAAAACTAGTCCGCTTATACAGATTACAAAAACTTATAAACCATGAGGAGAAAAATAAGATTTACCACCTATGCTCTCCTCTCAAGAAATTCGGGAATTTGACCGGCCGCTTCAATACCCCATTGATAAAGTTGCAACAATTTTAACTTATCTGTACAAATCGGCGATACAAGATCCTGCGGCGGCTTAATAACCAAAACATTTTCTGACTCAAGGCAAAGCTTTAAGTCTCGATTAAATTTCCGTTTGTTCCTTATCGGATCAAGCAAGCGTATTCGCGGAGAATACCGACGAGCCACAAAACCCTCCAATGCTGCTAATACATAGGATAATAAATCAAAATGTTGAAATCTGTCGTTGAAAACTACTACTATTTTTTTATCCTTACAAACTCGAGTAATGCGATCAAAAGAAAATGAATCATTCAAATATGGCTCTATGTATTTGTAACCGTTCACACTCACGTGGGACCAAAAATAAGGCAAAATACACGATGTGGCTTTTAAAATTTGAAATGGATCCACAGAAGTTCTTAAATCAATAAACTCCACCCTTCTTTCATCCAAATTCCATACGGATAAATAAATCGGAAATTGGCATCTTGATACTGCATTAATATCAAGCCTAAAAGGACCCTCTCTAACAACTTTCACGGCATAATTAATATCGATAACATTTCCAAATGTATCACCCTGTTTATTTTGGTAAATACTTCGTCTCAATAGTGAAAAAATGTTTCTCAAATTTATAAAATTTCTAGTTAGTTCCTCTGTATAATTTAGGTATCCAATTGAATCTTGCCGAGCAGCTAAATAAGCACCATTAAAACCACCGCATGAAACACTATATACAGCTTCAATGTGATCATACAGTCCTAGTTTAATGATTCCCGTTCCAATTCCACAGCCAAATATCCCGCTATTTGCCCCACCTCGCAATACCAAAACAAATTTATCTTTCTCCATTCTCAAACTCCAAATTTTCAAGATGCATATAGTAACTATTTATACTAAAATTTATTAATCATCAAGATAATTGCTAAAATAAAACTCAAAGCTTTTTGAGTTCATTGAGCCGTTCAAACAAAAAAGCGCCCCATGGCGCCGTTAGAGGAAGTTATTCCACAGTATATCCTTTTACCTTCTCCCAGCGTACCTTCAGAAGCACTTTCCCGTCTTCGTTGTAACAGACGACACGTCTCACTTCGCTATCAAACACCAAACCGCCTGGACAAACTATTACATTGCCGTTATTCAGTGTAATAGTTGACGGTCTTCTTTCGTGATATGTGCATGCGCCTAAAACCGGCAACATCAGAAAAAGAGCTAACAAAGCGGTTTTTCCCATTCCCATTGCAACCTCCTCTCGTTGCGCTTTTATATTATCAAACAAATGGCAATCCGTCAACCCCGAGTTTTTGCGTATTGTGATAATTTTGCCGTATATACTAAAAGCAGCTTATCGCCGCTAATATAAATTCACTTTCCTTATGGTCTAGGAAGAACAGAAGATTGAACCCCGATCGTAAATCCAAAATGATTCTCTTTAGCAAAAGGCATTATACCGACACCTGTTGTAAGCCATAAATTGTTAACTATGCGCCGCCCAACGACCGGTAACCGTAACTGCAAAATACCGTTGTTATTCCCCCAGACAAGACCCAAACCAAAACCAGAAAATGACCAATTTGGTTTGTAATATTTCGGCTCGGTTCTTTTTTCTCCATCTGCGGCTTCAATTTTGTAACAAGGAGCAGATCCGATAGTCCAACTTTTGCAACGCTTCCATTCACTGGAGCCACGCGCAAAAGTAAAATCAACTAGCGGAAATGTGGCATACAATTTTGGGTCGCTCTCAACTACTGTTCGATTAACTAGCGGCCCTACAAATAAAAACAGCAGTTCATCGAAATTCTCTGAACGTAGAAGATTGTTGACGCCAAATATTGGTCCGCTAAACACTTCTAAATGAAACCCCTTCCTGTCATTGTCGTTAGTTTTTTGGCCTTCAGCGTCAGCATTTCCCTGCGCCCAAGCATTGCCAGTAGCCACCGTCATCAAAACCGCCAAAACAAGCAGGGCTCTCTTCATTGTCGCCCTCTTTTCAGTTGTTTAAGATCGTGGTTGGATTATATGGAAACAAAAAACCCTGTCAAGGGTTTCATTATATTAAGCAAACCAGGGAGGCCTGCGAAATTTAAGTAGCTTGCGCATTGGAAGTAAAACTTAAAAATAAACCGCTAAACAAGAGACCGAAAAACATGCCAAACAGAATGGCACCGTGCAAAGAAAACATAAAAGCAAAACCAATCGCAAAGGCTGAGGAGTAACCCATACTCAGTAAACTTATCTTCTTTTTGCTGTCCATAACAATCCTGCCAAAAAGTTCTTGGGGAGTAACCAATAAAACGTTAGACCAAAATAAAAACCAGAAATTTTCATGCTTGAAGAAATAAACCAAAATCGTAATGATGATCAAAAACAGCAAAAGAAACTTATCTGTTTTCACTTGTTATTTACCCTGTTTTAAATGAACCCCCTTATTTTAACAAACAAAAACAGCCCGTCAAGGGGCTGTTTTTTACTCTAGAGAATAACTTTTCGCTTGCTGATAAAATTCTTCTATTTTATCCCAATTTAGATTATTGAAAAATGCTTCGATATAGGCCTTGCGGTCGGAACCGGTATCTATGAAGTAGGAATGTTCATAGACATCCATAGCAATGATTGGAATACAACCCCAGACGCCGCCATGATTTTGGGCATCGCAGTTATATTGCATTAGTTTTTTCTCATGCATATCCCAACATAAAATAGCCCATCCTCGAGCCGCCATACCGCAGGCAGAAAAATACGCTTTAAATTCCTCAAATGAACCAAACTTTTCTTCAATAGCTTTTAAAACCTCTCCTTTCGGCATCCCATCGCCACCAAGAATCGCAAAATAGTTCTCATGCAAATAAACACCGTTCGCGGTAAAGGTCTCTCCAAGTTTCAATCCTCTTAACTCGCTGTATGTTTGATTGCCTTCGGCCTTGCCATCTCTTCTTAATTCACCAAGTTTTTCTCCTATCTCATTGGATTTGTCTACATAACCTTTATAGAGCTTGCCGTGGTGAATATCTATCGTTTTAGCAGAAATTCCTCTCAAAGAGTCAGAATTATAAGATAATTCTCGAAATTGCTTCTTGGGCATAGTAATAATTCAAGATGTAAAATTATCCCGATTTTATCGAGAACTCTCGACAAGGTCGGGGTAGTTTAAAATCTTAAAATTTTATAACTTTACATTGTCATCCGTTCGACTTTGCTCAGGATGACCCTGAGTCTCATCGAATGGGTCATTTTTCGCTTTGATTTTTAAATTTTACATTATTTGAAGCCGAGTAATTCGTTAATCTTCGGTTTATCAAACCCGATAACAATCTTGCTATTAATATCTATGACCGGCACACCGAACTGGCCCGTTTTTTCTATCATCTCTTTTTGCCTTGGAATGTTTTTCGACACATCATATTCTTCATAACTCAATTTTTTAGATTCAAAATAATCTTTCGCCATTCTGCAATAAGCGCAAAGCGGAGTTGTATAAATTTTTATTGAAACCATGATAACCTATTTTACCACAAAAACGCTGTAGCCAATATTGCTAAGGGTTACTTTTTATGTTACTATATGATTTATCCAGTTGTTTAAAAAGGGAGCAACTTATTATGAAGAATGTGGGGAAATTATTTTTGTTTCTGATTTTAGCCACTACTATAAGTTTGGCTCCGGCATTAGCCCAGGAATTACCTGAAGTTAACGAAATGATGAATACGGCTATTCAAAAAGTACTGGAAGACGATAAACTAAAAGCAGAACGCCTCACTTATTATAAAAGGTATACGGAACAAAAAATAGAAGAAAGGCGTGGTAAAATAGTACCCAAAGGCGGTACTGAAAAACAGGAATTATATTATGTTTTCGCTAAAAACGGCATGTTTTTTGAGGAATTAACTCAAAAAAACGGCCGCCTGCCGTCTGAAGCCGATCGAGTAGAAAAAATGGCCGATAAACGGCCGGATATTGAAGATATTTTAGGCCGAAATAGATATAATTTCCGGTTGCTCGGAGTAAGTGAATATAATACTAAACAGGTCTATTCGGTTTCATTTGAGCCAAAGCATCCTTTTCTGCAGCCAAAAGTATCTGCCCAAGACCCTCTAAAAAAAGTTGCAGAAAATGAAATACTTAACAATTTATATGGATTAATCTATGTTGACCAAGAGGATTTTGTAATGATAAGAGTTGAAGCCCATCTGCATCGCCCGCCATTACGAATAAAAACTGGGAAACTTTTCCGTTTTGATGCTACTTTTGAAAGAGAGTTGGTGGACAAGATATCAGTAAACAAGAGACTGACAATTATTATCAAATATGCATATGTAAGTTTAATCTGGAATTTTTTTGAAGAATTTGAGAAAATTACCATAGATTACGAGGACTACAGATTGATACCTCCTGATCAGGTCCGCCAAGACCCTTAATCTAATATGAATCTCTGGCGCGATGCCAGAGATTTTGTTTTTAGACAAAAGAGCATTTTTTAAACAATGTTTAAAATTCTAAAAAAAGATAAATCAACTAAAGCCCGCTTGGGCGTTTTAAGTACGCCCCACGGAAAAATAAAAACACCGTCCTATGTTATAGTGGCCACTCATGCTGAAATAAAATGCCTAAAACCATCGGACATCAAAAAGACAAAAACCCAAGTTGTGATTGCTAATACTTATCATCTATGGGGTGAAATCACAAAACACCCCAGTACCAGAGCAAAGCACGGTACGGGGCGCAGCAAAACACAAAACACAAACAAATCCCAAATTCAAAACCATAAAACACAAACTTTTTTATTAAATAAGTTGAGAATAAAACTGCCAACCATGACTGATAGCGGTGGTTTTCAGGTTTTTTCTCTTGGATTCAGCACAGAAAACAAAATCGGAAAAATCCTAAAGCTAAAGCCTGTGGATAATCGACTTCGCAAGTCGATTATCCACAGGAGAAAGAATATCAGAATCACTGAAAAAGGCGTGTACTTTTTGTTAGACGGCAAAAAAAGATTTTTAGGGCCAGAAATTTCTATGCAAATCCAAGAAAAATTAGGAGCAGATATCATCTTTACTTTTGACGAGTGCACATCGCCTTTAGACGGTTTTGATTACAACAAAAAAGCGCTTGAGAGAACACATGCTTGGGCACTGAAGTGCCTCAGAACTCACAACCGACCCCAGTACCAGAGGGCACGACAATCCACCCCGCACCAAACTAATCCGCCGTTGACTGGACAAAGTCCGCCTTTGGCGAGACGAAGTCCGCTAACCGCCATCCAGAAAGGGGGCAGGTTTGGTACGGGGCAAGCAACCAACAACCCACAAATGTTATTCGGGATTGTGCAGGGTGGAAAATATAAATCCTTAAGAATCAAAAGCGCCAAATTTATCAGTTCGCTTCTGTTTGACGGTTTCGGAATCGGAGGTTCGTTCGGTAAAAACGAGATGATTGAGACCCTTAAGTGGGTTGTCCCATACCTGCCGGAAGAAAAACCGCGTCATTTATTGGGCATAGGTAAAGTGGAAGATATCTTCAGTGCGGTAGAACAAGGGATAGATCTATTTGACTGTGTGATTCCTACTCGCGAAGCCCGCCATGGAAGAATTTATACAAAAACTGGATACTATGATACATCAAAGAATCAAAGTAAAAATATTCAGCTGGAAAAAGGATGTAAGTGTCCCGTTTGTCAATCAGGAATAATCCGCAAGAAATTGCATGAACTGTTTAAGGGTGGTGATAGAGAAAAACAAAAAGCCCAGCGTTGGGCTACAATTCATAACGTTTGGTTCTTCAATAACCTGATGGGAGAGATCCGCAAATCAATAAAAAATAATAAATTTAAGCAATTTAAAAACAGGTTCTTAAGCCAGTTTAAATCCTGATCCGGCAGTAAAGAGTTATCATTTCACCGATTTGGATCTTTCTGAGAAAACGTAGAGGTAGAGAATATCCAGAATACCGACAGTATTTACCACCAGTAAAGCAATAAACCAAGTTGTCTCGCCTTTCCTGGCCGCTTTCCAGAGCGCCATCCCCTTCCACACCAATGACCAAATAGCCAGAAATATGATAACAAGAGACCAGCCCATACCTAAAGCCGGCCACAAGTTGTTCGTCATATTCCACCCTGTCCAGTTAAAATTGTTGTACATTATTACTTTAAAATTAGTTAGTAGAAAATAATTCGACCTCTTTTATTGTAACACAACCTCTTCCCTACTTATCAGTATTAAGAATGTCTAATATCTAAACAAAAAGCTGGAATTACCCAGCATCTGAATTTTTACTTTTTTCTAATTCTTTGATCTTTCTTTCTTGCTTAAAAAGATCCGATATCGCGTCTATCAGTATTACGGACATTAAGGCAAAAACAGTTAATCCGTGCCAAGAGCCATCCATTATGGCAACAACCAGAGCCGCAAAGAACAAAGAGATGTATGCCACCATCTCAACTCCCGTGACAATGGACCTAAGTATCTTTATAATATGTTATGGATTAATTTTAGTCAAGCAAATTTATCATTCAACCATAATCCCTTCTTTTTTTAACTCTTCCAATATATCCGCCGGTATTGGGATTTGCTTACCGACTGGACTGATTCCCGGATAACGCCAGGCGGAAATAATAATTTTTCGAGACAAAAAATTATCAACCAACAACTTACTACTTACAACTGACAACTTGCCCAGAGATTTGTTTTTGTCGTTGGTTGTTGGTAATCGGTGGTTGGTCGCATTCGCATACATCACCCACACTTCCGTCGGCTTCTTCCCCGTTCCGGTCGATTGCATAACCGCAATCGTATTTTCCGCAACGCCGGTTTCAACCCTTTTGGGACTTTTAATAATCCTCTTAACCTTGTCTGCCGTCAAACCATAAAACATCATTTTTCTCACAGAATGCTGAGTCCAATAATATTTTGAGTCATTTTTAGGTAAATTAAAATGCATACTAAACAAGATACCAAGAAAATGTTTTTCGACAAACCTGTGGATAACCGACATTCAATGTCGATTATCCACAGGGGTATTAAAAAAGCATCAAGTCGATGCTCTAACAATTGACGCTCCCAGCAATTCGGCCTAGGAGAGCAGATTAAGAACTATCGTCAATTTGAGAAGCTCAAAAATGAGATGATTTCTTTGGTGGGACGACGAAGATGTAGTTTAACACTACTTCGAGGAGGAGCAACAAAGAAATCAGCCCTTTTTGAGTTTTCCCCTAGGGGCGGGGCAGGTTTACTTATCTGCTTCGTTGTCCCGATTCCTTCGGAATCGAGGATCCTCGATTGCTTCGCAATCGGGACTCGTCGCTCACGTACATTAAGTACGCATCACTCCTTGCGTCTTGAATATAGTCAAAATTGTCTCCGCTCAAGTGATGCTAGTTCTTAACCTGCTCCCCTTAGATCTTCCGGCATAACGTGGCACCTAAAACACCTTGCCTCATAGTGATCCCCCGGTTCAACTTTCTTTGATGGATCGCCTCCTAGCTTTTGGGTGAATTGCGCCGGCTGGCCACAGACAAAACAACTCGCCTGACATTTTTTAACATCAGTAGCGTGGACAAGAATTTCCGGCATTATGCCAAAAGGCTTGCGCCAAGCGTCAAGATCAAGCCCAGCGAGCAGCACGATTATTTTTCTTTCAAAAGCCAACTCCTGAACCAACTTTAAAAACCACCGATCGAAAAACTGCACCTCGTCAGCCGCAAAAACCTCACAGTGGGTCTTTTTCACTAACTCCATTATCTTTTTCCGACTATTAACGAAATGTGCATTTACAGACATCATGACTGTCGGTTTGCCGCCAATAACTTCTTTAGCAACTACCTTATCACCGTCTCTTGTGTCCGCGGGAGATTTAACTGTTAGGACCTTTAGTTGGGCTCTCTCGTGATCTTTTATGGCTTCTATCAGTTTCCTTGATTTAGCTGATCTCATCGGACCGGAAAAAACAGTGATCGTACCGAACTCTTTGAGCATTTATCTTTCCAAAAAAAATAAGAACTTCCGAAATTATACATAAACATCACTAAAAATCAAAAGAGACCCGAACGGGTCTCTTTTGATTTTTAGCTAGTAGTCCCTTCTTCCGCCGTAACCTCCACCGCCGTAACCGCCTCGGCTGCCGCCTCTATCGAAACCGCCGGATCTCCTCGGGCGATCTTCTTTCGGTTTGGCTTCATTAACGATCAACGTCCTGCCATCCAATTCTTTGCCGTTCCACATTTCGATCGCCTTCTGAGCATCCTCTTCCGTGGCCATTTCCACAAAACCGAAACCTCTTGAACGGCCGGACATTTTGTCCGTGATAACCGCAGCTGAAACAACTTCACCGGCTTGAGAAAAAGCATCTTTCAAGCTGGCTTCGGTGGTATTATAAGACAAACCACCGACATATAATTTCTTTTCCACTTCAACTTACAACCTACAACTTACAACCTACAACTTTTTTGTTGTTGGTAGTTAGTTGTTAGTCGTTGGTTATTTTTAGTAGGACCGACCTTCCCCAGTAATAGAAGTTCGAGTTGCCTATAGCTTACAATTTATGGAATAAATTGTATCTCGAACTTTCACTACTGGGCTTCCGTCTCAAGTTCCTACTAACTAATTGATTAGAGGGAAACTACCGACAGAGAAACCTACAATAACTGAAGTATATCACAGTACGATTTTTTTAGCAAATAGCTCGTCTATTATCGTCTTAAACACGCTGAACGGCTGTGCTCCGACAACTGACTTTCCATTAATAAAGAACCCAGGTGTTCCGCTTACTCCGGCCGCTTGGCCGTCATCATAATCTTTCCCTATCTCTTCAGCATATTTTTGGGAGTCAAGACAGGAGTTGAATTTACCTTGATCCAACCCAATCTGGCCAGCCCAATTCCTCAAATCGTCAATACTAAATTGGACCGTTCCGCTCCCAAGTTTGTCTTGCTCGCTGAAAATTTTATCATGCATTTCCCAATATTTCCCTTGATCATCTGCGCATTCAGCAGCCATCGCAGATGGTATTGCGCTCGGATGGAAATTCAATGGAAAATCCCGATATACAAACCTCACTTTCCCGGTATCAATATATTCTGACTTGATAAGCGGTAACGTGTCTCGCCAAAACGAACGGCAGAAAGGACACTGATAATCGCTGAACTCTATCATTACAATTGGCGCATTCTTTTTTCCTAAATAAGCATCGTCATCAGTTGATATCGCTTTTTGCTCTTCCTGGCCAAGACTGTCTCCGATATCAGCAGCAGAACGGCCAAATCCGCTGCCTGCTTTGAGCCCGCCTAATAGACCAAACCCGCCGTTAGATAAAATAACAGCCGCGCTTATCATTACACCGGCTATAATTATTGCCCCGGGTAAAATGAGCTTGGTCCAGTCAAAAACTGATCGTTCATTATTGATTTGATCATCAGGCTCATTATTCATATTTAAAACAGTAGCACATAATCACAAACAATTAAAGACCCGCTAAAAGCGGATCATGTATTATATTTGAGTATGTTTTCAACCTGCTCAACCGCCTCTGCTACGGTTCCATTATTTCTGACAAATCTATACGGAATATCTAACGCCAATGCCTCATCTCCCCATTTTTTACAATCTATTATTCTTCTATCTATCTGTTCCGACGACTCGCCTTTTTTCGCAAGGCGTCGCCTTAATTCTTCTTCGTCGGGTGGAAACAAAAAGATGGGCAGCACTTTACCGGGGGCATAAGCACAAAGCTGTTTTACTGATTCGGGTAGTATCTGCACAAGCGATAAACTTTTTGAATTCAACGCTTCGTGAATGTCGCTCAGAAAGGTCCCGTACATATTCCCATGAGCACTCACCACCCAAATAAACTCACCCCCACGATCTCTCCAGAAGAACTCCTCTTTGACGATATTGCATTTGTATTCTCCCGGAAGATCGGATTCCCGTAGTCCTCTTGAAGTCAAACTTAAGATCATTTTCCATTCAGGGTGTCTTTTCAGTAATTCTCCGACAATAGTCGTCTTGCCAACTTCGCTTGGCCCAGTAAAAGTTATGATTTTGATCTTGCTTTTGGGACCAGAAACCCGCCACCACACAAGAACAACCATCCAAAAACAAACCAAGAGTTTAAAAAGAATAACTCCTAGGTTCGAGTTGTCCATTTATCAGCTGCCGTCAAAAAGAACTAGCATAAATCTATACTAAGAAAATCAAAAATACAATAGCTAAAATTATTCTATAAATACCGAATGAGATAAATGTGTGTTCTTGAATAAAAGACAACAAAAACTTGATTGCCAGTACCGCTGTAATGAACGAAACGACGAAACCCACAACAAGAGTGCCAAACTGACCATAAGAGAAACCGGATGCATTTTTAACAAGATCCAAGCCCGTAGCCCCAGCCATTGTCGGGAGCGCGAGCAGGAAAGAAAATTCTACTATTGTTTTTCTAGGCACTCCCAGCCACAGCCCTCCTAATATAGTAGCGCCGGCACGCGACACACCGGGTATAACAGCCAGCGCCTGAAACAGGCCGATAAAAAAGCAGTGGCGATATGAAAGCAACAAAGAATTTTGTGTATTAATCTTAAGCGCTGTTTTGGAATACCAAAATTCAAAGATAATCAAAACAATGCCCCCTAAAAGAAGTGACCACAAAACTGTTGTCTCGCTCTCTAAAAAAATGTTTTTTATAAAACCGTAAAATAAAAACCCGATTACGGCTGCGGGAATGAAAGCAACAACCACCCTTTTAATCACTTCGAAATTAAGAAGAAACTTTTTGAAATACAGAACTACAACCGACAAAATCGCGCCCAGCTGTATCGCTATCTCAAAACTTTTTAAAAAATCATTCTGTTCAATTCTTAACAGATTTGAAGTTAAGATAAGGTGGCCTGTAGATGAGATGGGCAAAAACTCGGTAAAACCCTCAACAATTCCCAGAATAACTATTTCTAAAAAAGACATACGCTAATTATTTTGTCATTTTAATTATCAAAAATCAACGAACATGAACGGCTCAATGGCAAAATGCCATTGAGCCGTTTGAAATTACCCAATTATTTAATTACCGTATTTTGATTTCCGCCAACCGTCCAATCCCCAATACTCCCCCGCCCTATAAACAGAGAAGAGAACTAAGACGAGCGCATAAATAATGTGGTCATCAACAAGATACGAGTTAGCTCCGATCTTGGGAAAATCAAGAACCGGGAAATAATACAACAACATAAGCAAGGCTCCCAGATACCCGGAATATTTTATAAACGCTCCGGCTATAAGCGAAATGCCCAACAAGGTCAGCCCCCATTCATTCATAAAATTAGTAAACAGCAACACTCCCGGCTGTAAAAACCAGTTATAAAATCCGGCAAATGTTTTTGCGTTGCCAAGATATCCGGCAGCAGACCAGTTTGGATTTACCAACTTAGTTAATCCGGCATAAAGCATTATCCAACCCACGGCTACGCGCGTAATAAAAAGTATTAATTTTGTATTCATTGTTAATTAAATTTAATTTAATATTTATCGACCCGCAGAGATATCCTCTACCCATTAACAATAGCACATTGTAAAATACGGGGTAGGAACACGCATTAAACTTCATGATAAAGTGAAACACAACCAGTGGTGGAAAAATGCTGTTATTTACGAAACATATGTCGACAAATTCGCGGGAAATTTTCGTAATTTTGAAAAAAAATTAGAATACCTTAAAGACCTCGGAATTGATTGCATCCACATTTTACCGTTCTTCCCTTCGCCCGGCGCAGATGAAGGATATGATGTGACAAATTATACCGACGTAAGAAAAGAGCTCGGTACCCTTGAAAACGCCCGGAGTTTTATAGCTGAAGCGTCGCGCCGCAATATCCGTATAATAATTGACTTAGTTCTGAACCACACTTCCATACAACATCCCTGGTTTAAAGAGGCGTTATCTTCTCCAAAAAGCCCAAAATATAATTACTATCTTTGGAGCTCCACGGGTAGTGAGTTTCCGGAAGCATATAATCCGTTTTCTCATTTCAAGCCTAAAAACTGGATACACAACCCGGGTTATCAACAATATTACTATTCCTCATTCCTCCCAGAACAGGCTGATCTAAACTGGGATAATCCGAAAGTTGAAAAAGAAATATTAAAAGTAATTGATTTCTGGGCCGGTATGGGCATATCCGGATTTCGGCTTGATGCAGTCTCTTTTTTGATTAAACGTGAAGGCACTTCATGCCACCACTTGCCGGAGACACATGCCGTGTTGAAACGTTTGCGAAAACACATTGAAAAAATAAATCCCGAGATAATTTTTCTGGCGGAAGTACACGCATCTTTAGAAATAACATCTTCTTATTTCGGCAAGGACGACGAATGCCACATGGCATACCATTTTCCTTTTATGCAACAAGTTTTTCTTTCACTGGCCCGAAAAGACCCCTCCGTAGTCCAAAACATCATTACGGCTTCAGCCAATATACCCAACTCCTGCCAATGGGCAACTTTTTTAACGTGCCATGACGAGATAACATTCACAATAATGGATGCTCCGGAAAGAGCGGAGGTACTATCGTTTCTTGATCCGGAAGACAAGTGGGCTTTCAAGCCCGGCAAGAGCGTTGCTACGCGCCTTGCGTCAGCATTAAAAGGAGACCGAGACAAGATTATTGAAACATTCAGGTTATTGCTCAAATCTCCCGGTTCTCCTGTTATTTATTACGGAAGTGAGATAGGAATGCTCAATGCGAAATTATCACCGCCTCCCCGTGATACCCGCCTTTACTTGAGAAACCCGTTTGATTGGGCTTTGGCTGAATCAGAAATAAAAAACCCAAATTCAATATTTAACTCCGTAAAAAATTTAATACATGAACGTAAAAATATAATATAAAGGCCTGCTTCTCGGCTAAGTTAGCGATTAGTGACTCAGTCTTATGAGCTTGCACCATTTAGGTGCCGATTGACAAGTTTTTAAACAGGAGTAGGGTTTAAATCGTCCTGGCCAGTTATTTTTGACTGAGCCGAAACGCACTTTTACTCCCAAAGGAGGCCGGACAGATATGAAAAATAGGCGTTTTGCGGTTACGGCGGTCGTGTTTACGTTTTTTATTTTCATGTCATTTTTTGCTTCCCCGGTAAATGCCGCTACTGACGGCAAAAAGGCGTATGAGTTAAAGTGTAAGACTTGCCACGCTATTAATGGCAAGGGTTCCAAATCCGTAGCAGATTTGATGAAAATTGACTCCGCTCTTTTGGATCTTACTACGGATGAAAGAAAGAAAAAGACCGATGCTGAACTGACAAAAGTGGTCCGCGAAGGCAAGGACAAGATGAAAGCGATTCCCAAGAACAGAGTCAATGACAGTGAACTAAAGGCGATCATCTGTCACATAAGATCTTTACAGGAACCAAAAAAGTAAGCCCCCACAACCCGCGTTCGGGTATAAGGACAAGATCCGGCATAGCGCCGGTTTTTATCAAAACAAAAAACCTTTTCCTGTATAGCCAGTTGTATTTACGGAAATAAAGTCGCTATTATTTCTTTAAGAAATCCCGACACTACTGGAATTGTTATTGATGACCCCATCGTCGCCAATGCACAAAAAGTTTTATTCGAACTGTTCTGGAACCGCAAATGCTCAATTTGACGTCACTGTATGTACAAAGGGCACCTTTGCAAAGATGCCCTTTGGTGAATTTGGATTTGGTGCTTTATGCTTTACTAAAGATTTTCTTGAATAACCACACAAACAGTAATATTCCCGCTGCCAGCCAAACAAATCCGCTTAAGATAAACACCCAGAGCCAGACAATCCCCCAACCCATCATACTGTTCCACCCCGACATCATTTGCCAAGAACTCCCGCCCCGGCTTAATCTATTCATCATCATTCCGTAAGGTCCGGGGTATTTGTCCATCATCTCTGAAATTCTCACACCTTCGTCTTCAGTCATTTTCCCTGACATCATTCTGACCATCAACTGTTCCATTTCTTCATGAACGTCATCTCCCAGAGTACCCTCTTCCAAATATTCCATCATCTCCGGTCCTGTTTGCAATTCATCGAAATCCATCATCGGCCCGCCGTGAGCAAAAACAAAAACAGGCAAAAATGGAACAACAACTGAAATAAGTAATATTTTTTTCATAGTTTTATCAATTTATTTATTCCATATTTCATAGTCCATATTTCATATCTTATCTGAACCATTCTTTCCAGTTTCTCGGCCAACCTACAAGTAACAACAACGCCAACGGCGCTCCCCAATTGGCCCAGCGCTCGACAAATTCGAAAATCGAATCACCGGCGATGGGACGCATAAGCGCGGTCCAAAATCCCCAGAATGCCATCCACAAAAGCACCAAACGAACGGGCTTTATTAGAATCAACACGGCAAGCAAAACATCCATCAAACCGACAAAGAACAAAAGCTGTGCCGCCAGACCTACGTCGGAAATTCCAAAAATCGAAAACCAGTCAACCCACTCTTGACGACCCTGAAGCGCAAAAACGCCATGGCCGATGAACTCTCCGGCAACGGCAACGCGCAATATCCACTCAATAAGTTTTAAATTCATGTTTAATTTAAATTATAATTTTATTTACTTTTTTAAACGCGGTTCGACCCTTTTTAAAAGCACCGCGTTAGTCGCGACAATAATAGATGAAGCCGACATCAACAAAGCTGATATTTCCGGCCGAAGCGACCATCCAAGTGAATTATAGAACACTCCGGCGGCAACGGGAATAGCAAGTATGTTGTAAATCGCCGCCCAAAATAGATTTTGCTTCATTTTAACAACCGTTGCTTTGCTCAACCGAATAGCAGCCACGATGTCGTACGGATCGGATTTCATAAGCACAATATTGCCGGTTTCAATGGCTACATCCGTACCGGCGCCAATGGCAATACCGATATTTGACTGGGCCAATGCCGGCGCGTCATTGATGCCGTCGCCGACCATCGCCACAAATTTGCCTTCATCCTGCAATTTTTTGACATATTTCGCCTTGTCTTCCGGCAAAACTTCAGCAAATACACGGTCAATTCCAAGTTCTCTGGCAACCGCTTCCCCAACTTTTGTATGATCACCGGTGATCATCACCACTTCCATGCCTAGATCTTTAAGCGCCGCTACAGTTTTTTTGGAGTTAGGCCGAGACAGATCCGCGGCAGCGACAACGCCCACAAAAACGCCGTCAACGGCCAACAAGCTTAAGGTCTTCCCTTCTCCAGCAAGCCGGTCAAGAACATCTCTCATTGGTTTAGTGTCAACGCCGTTGTCCTGAAGCAGTTTTTCTTTTCCAGCTAATACGCTTTTACCGGCAATCTTCGCCTTAAGTCCGTAGCCGGCGATGGATTCAAAGTTTTCTATTGGTTCAAGCGGCAAAGCGTTGCGTCTTTTCGTCTCTTCATAAATCGCTTTGGAAAGCGGGTGGTTAGAGCCAGATTCCAAGCTGGCTTCATAACGCAAAACCTCATGTTCGCTGAAGTTGTTAAACGCTATGACATCGGTGATTTTCGGTTTTCCTTCAGTAAGCGTTCCGGTTTTATCCAAAATGATCGCGTTGATCCGCGAAGTGTTCTCAAGCGTCGCCGCGTCTTTAATGAGAATATTATGCTTGGCACCGATACCTGTACCCACGGCAACAGCAGTAGGGGTAGCAAGGCCGAGAGCATCCGGACAGGCGATAACCACCGTCGAAATAGCAAAAGTTAGAGCCGTAAGAAGCCCGGCGCCGGCGCCAAAATACCAGCCGAAAAACGCGGCAAAACCCGAACCGACAGCCACGATGACCAGCCAGCCGGCCGCTTTGTCGGCAATGCGCTGGCCGGGTGCTTTGGAGTTTTGAGCTATCTCCACAAGTTTGATGATTTGGGCCAGAACTGTTTCCGAACCGACCTGCATTGCTTTGAATTTAACCACGCCGGTTTGATTCACCGAACCGCCGATGACTTTCGCACTAATAGTTTTGAAAACTGGTAAAGATTCCCCCGTTACCAGCGACTCATCAATAGAGGTCTCCCCTTCTGTAATGACACCATCAACCGGAACCTTATCACCGGGCCGCAGAACTACAATGTCGTTATGAATGATCTCTGCACTCGGAATTGTTATTTCTTTTCCATTACGAATTATTTTTGCTTGCGGCGGCACAAGATCAAAAAGCGCGCGTAAAGCGTCCGACGTGCCACGCCTTGATTTCATTTCCATCCAATGTCCGAATAAAACAAAAGTTACCAAAAGCGCCGCCGCTTCATAGAATGTTTCTGACCCCGGCCTTATCAAAGTCAACAGAACACTAAAAAGATACGCCGCCAAGACGCCGGTAGCGATCAAGACCGACATATTGAGTTTGCGCGCTTTGAGCGAGTAATAGGTGCCGGTTATAAAAATGGAGCCGGTCCAAAAAACGATCGGGGTCGTAAGAATTAGAAGAAGCCAGTTGACCGGAATGGGCGCCGGCAGTTCCAGTCCGAAGAAATTGATTGCAACCGGAGAATAAAGAAATATGGGAATGGAAAGAAGAAAAGAAGCCCCAAACCGGCGGCGCATATCCTGCTCCATTTTCTTGGCCATCTGCGGGTTGGTCATTGCCGCTTCGTGATCCTTGTGGCTCAACTCCGAGACGTCGTAACTGCCACTAATCTCTTTCGGAATAAGCGCCATTCCGCAGCCCGGACAAAGTCCCGGCTCGTTTCTTGTGACCTCCGGATGCATCGGGCAGGTGTAAATAACTCCGGTTCTGCTAGAAGTTTTAGTATTTTTAAAAATATTGTTTTTTTGATGATTATCGCAGCAATCCATAAAATTTTACTTTAATGATTTGTTGTGCAGCCAAGCAAATACATAAGCCGTCAGATAAGTAAGTATAAAATTTTGTTCTATTTAACTCCATAAACGCACCCCCTTTCGTAATTTAAAACTAAAAACTAGTGGCTAGTGGCTAATTCTATCATACTCCGCAGCTGCCGCCGCTTTGACGTTCAACCGGTTTGATTTTGTTGAGAATATTGCGATAACCGGAGGCACTGGAATAATCGGCCCCCAGAACTTCTTTGGGGTCAACTTTTTTCCATGGCGTTCCTGTGGAATCAAAATACCTCGCTAGGTTGATATATGTTTCGGGGAACCAGTAGGAATTGACCATAAGAGCGGCTTTATACATTTCCGCTTCGCTCACGCTCTGTGAAGCCATCAGCTCAAGAAATCCCAACATTGCCATGCCATGATTGCAATCAGGAAAATATGTCGGATTATCACAGCATGAACGGTAGATATTCCAGCTTGTCTCTTCGACAAGCTGTTGTTGTTCAGGCGTAAGAGAAAAGAACTCGTGCCTGGAATAGTGGTCCATAACGCCGCCATCCGCTAATGTCCAGCCGCCAGTTGAAGCGAATCTTTCTGCCCCTCCGTATTTTTTGTCCGACATCGGCCCTTTTTCAAGAATAATATTTTTATTTCCAAGACCAATCGCCCACAAAAGATTTAGCAGAACCCCGGAGTTTTCTTTTGTAATTTTAATATTTCCGTTTTCAGAACCGTAAAGAAGGCGCTGAGACTCTTCATCCAATCCGCCCCGGTCTTTATAAACGCTCTCAAATTTATCAGCGTTTATAACTCCTGCTTTCACCAACTGGCTTCCCAAGTCGCCCCACCTGACAGGCAGAATCACTCCTTCCGCCGGCAAGACCTCTTTTTCAATTCTGGCCGTTTCTCTTCCCTCTGGGGATTCCGGAAGGCCCAACAACCTAGCCGAGTACGGCTTAAGCTGAATATCCAACGAAAAATTGAAGAAAGAGAAAACTATTATTACCGCCGCAGCAAAAAAACAGGCAATAGCTAATAATTTATTATTTATCATGTTTTAATTTGTTACCTTAACCAACCGTTAATGGTCTGGACAAGCCGATTAAGAAAAATATTTATGCTGGTCTGGAATTCTCCACCGCCCATCGCAAGCTGGTTTGTTTTTGCAAGGTATAAAATGAAAATTCCCATCGCGAGAAAAGTGGCGCCTGATATCAGATCGGCTATCGCGAGGTTGATCCGCTTGCCGCCGATTGAATAAGACAAGCTCTTGTTTGACTCCATAATTCTTTGGGTAAAATTATTTTTGTCCAAGAGGTATGCAATCAGAAAAAGCGGAGCGACCATGCCCAAAACATAGGCAAAAGAATAAAGTCCTCCCCAGAAAATAGAACTCGGCAGTACCGATAAAGCGATAACGCCGGCCAAGACCGGAGCACAACACATTGTCGCAAATCCCGAGAAAATTCCAAGAGTAAAGACGGAGCTGGCGTTATTGACTTTTAACTTCGGGTGAATGGAAAATGGCATCGAGAAATGACGGCCCAGCAATATCGATGCGCCGAGAAACAAAAGCAATATGCCACCGGTTATGAATATCGGATCGTGATATTGGCTAAACAGTTTTCCCAGTCCGGCCGCTCCCAGCCCAAGCGGTAGAAATACCGCCAGCAGACCCAGGAAAAATACAAAAGTCATCAGAAGAACAGTTCTCTTTTCTCTGAAAATAGAGCCGAGGTATGACGGCAATAAAACAGTGATGCAACAGGGCGCAAACAGCGCCGCTATTCCAGCGACAAATGCGGTTATAAGTGATGCAATAATTAGTGTTTCCATGTTTCCATAAAATTACATAATGCTAATTAATTTCAACCACCTACAAATTACTTGAGTTTCTTTATCTCTCCAATCAACTTGTCATTGGCCAGAGCCATACTTGGGTCGTCCAGTGTAAATCTGATTATCCCCTCTTTATCAATGATAAAATAAGTATGGCCTGGGAAACTGCCGGGATGCATGGACGAATCAAGATAAAGGATATCGTACGCCTTAGACACCAAGCGCGATGTGTCGAAAAGAATTTTTGACTTTGACAAGTTCGGCGATTTGCTCACGATACCAAGCCATTGGTTTTTGGAATCGACTACGATTGAGAAAGCTGCAATGTTTTCCGTGTCAAACCTTGAATCGTTGCCCAATTCCGCTATCTGGTCCCAGCAAGCCGGATAACACATTGATCCTTCGTTAAAGAAAAGAACGACGTTTTTGCCAAGATATTCGCTTAATCTGACCGTCTCCCCGCTGATGCTTTCAAGCTCAAAATCAGGAGCTTTTTTGTCGATCGCTTCTTTGAAATAAATTTTTTCTTTCAGGGCAGAACTGACCGTGCCGTTTGTTTCAGAAGATTTTTCGCCATTGGCAAATAATACCAATCCGCCGATAACAGCCGCCGCTATGCTAATTAAGATTTTTTTGTTGGATAATCTCATAAATTTAATTAAAATAACAAAAATCCCGTTTGGCGGGAGTTGAGAGACGCATAGCATAAAATCCGTTCTAAAAAACAGTTCTATGACAGCATCTCAAAAAATAGCAGGGCTATTTTCGTGGAGAGCGAACCAGTTTTTTAAATTTTGCTCTAACGGCGTATAAAAACCATAGCCGACAGAATAAGTTACCGCGGAGGAAACTGTATTTTTTGAAAATCTCAAGTCAAACAAGCGGCTGGCTGAAGCGGTAGAAAAAACAAGCGCCGCGATAAAAAATGCCAAGAATGCCGCTGTTGCGGCGCTAAAATTCGCCGAAGAAAAGACCTTAAACGCATCGAGGTGGAATGAGGCGAAACTAACCAATCCCCCAAACGCAGAACAATCGGCCTTTCCCTGCAAAGCCGCAATACAGCCGCTAAAATTATGCCCGGGGCCATGTTCGCCCATAGCCAAAAAACCGAACACGGCTACCCCGATAAAACCCAAAATCATAAAAACTACAAATAAATTTTTCATTTATATGTTTTAATTATGTTCCCTTTCTCCGCTTCTGGCAATAGCAATCAGAACTCCTATAAATAATACCGCAGTTATACCCGCCGACAATAGGCAATATTCGCAAAACGCTTTGATTACAAACGCCTGAAGATATAAAAACCAAAGGGTAAAAATAAAACCAAGAGTTACTGCGCTCATCGCGACATTAAGATATTCTATCTGCTTCGTGTCTAAGTATAAAACAGACAGTATCACCACAGCAAGATAATAAAACGCCCCGAAAAGGGAAACGGGAATACCGCCGATTGCAGAATACTTGCTGGTAAGAACCGTTTCACATTCCCCTAAGGAGCACGGGGGAATTACGTTTTTATAGTGAAGAACCGAAAGGTATGAGGAGTCAAGAAACCCGATAAAGCCGCCGATGAGGAAAAGTATCGGCAGTCCCGATTTTACCCAAGCAGAGCTTGGTTGCAAAATCGAGGATCCTCGATTTACTAATCGCGCCACGCGCAAAGTAAGTCGGGACCATTTAGGAATTTGCCGCCAATTCTTGTTCAATAAAGTTTTTAAATTCATCATAGCTCCTGGGTTGGATTTTTTTACCGTTTAAAATAAAGGTCGGGGTGGCGTTAACGCCGGCTTTCAAACCGCCGTCGTTATCCGATTGGACTTTGTCTTTAACCTCGCCAGAATCAATCTGTTCTTCAAATAATTTCAAGTCGAGTCCGATTGCCTCGGCATATTTAATCATAACATCTTTCACTTTATCCTTGCTTAAGTTGGCCCAAGCATTCTGACCATCATAGATCATATCATGCATTTCCCAAAATTTCCCCTGTTTGCCGGCCGCTTCGCTTGCATACGCGGTTATTTTGGCATTTTTGTGCTGACCTAGGGGAAAATGCCTGTAGACAAAAGCAATCTTGTCAGCATAATCAGCTCTAACTTTCTGAACGATCGGTTCGTATTGGGCGCAAGCCGGACACTGAAAATCCCCGTATTCAATTAGAATAACATTAGAAGCAGGGGTGCCAAAAATATAGTCTGTTGGATTAACAGCATCGACAAGCATAGCCGTTGTGTTGGGCGAATTACCGTAGTTATAAATTAAAAAGACGGAACCGGCTAACACGCCAATCACTAAACCCCACACTGCTGTTCTTTTCAAAACCCTCCTCCTTGCGGCCATATCACGCATTATATCTTTCTCCTGCCTATGAAGCTCATGCCGCTCCTTTTTTGTAAGTATTTGTTCATCTGTCATATACTTTATTATATTCCAAAATAAGAATAAAAACAATACTTACAGCAGACAGGTAAGCTCGGGGGTTTCTATGTCTTCATTTCCCATGACACCTCTTAATATTTATTACCGTTGTTTTCGTTTCTTGCGCTTTGATGTTTCCATATATCAAAGCGTCTAAATTTCTTAGTTTCTCAATTTCTATATTTTCCTGGCAACATTGGAAACAATTCCCAGTCCGGCCATCAGAGCTATTATTGCTGTGCCGCCATGGCTCACGAACGGCAAGGGAATGCCAGTCAAGGGTATAAGACCCGACACGGCCGCTATGTTGATGAACGCTTGACCGACTATCCAAGTACTCATTCCAATAACCAGCAACCGGCCGAATTTATCAGATGTATTCTTAGCTATTGAAACAAGGGTATAAGCCAGAAAAACAAACAAACCAATCAAAACCATCGCGCCCGCAAATCCAAGCTCCTCGACCACAACCGCAAAAATAGAATCATTAACAACCTCCGGTAGAAATCCCCACTTTTGGGTACTCTCATTGTAGCCATTGCCAGATAATCCTCCGGAACCAATGGCAATAAGAGACTGATTTAGTTGATAGGATATGCCCCTCGGATCAACGGAAGGGTCAAGAAATGTCTTTATCCTGTTGAGCCGATAAGGTTCTATGAAAATAAGCCCGGCTACAGCTATTACAAAAATAATAACGACAACAAGGAGATGTTTCATGCTTGAACCGGCGGCAAAATATATCCCAAGGGCAATGAGCACAATAACCGCCAAAGTTCCTACGTCCGGCTGCATTGCCAGCAAGAGACCGATGAAAGATATCACGACAAAAAATGGCGCCGCGCTGTAAGACCAATTCTTGATACGTTCATCTCTTGAACCAAACCAAGCAGCAAGGTATACAACCATAGCCAGCTTAAGAATTTCGGATGGCTGGAAAGATACGCCCCACAAACTCACCCACCGATTAGCGCCTTTCAGGCCGATCCCGACATCAGGCACAAAAACAAATATCATCAGCAAAAGAGAGCCGAATAATATTACGAAGGAAATCTTTTTCCAAAATCGATAGTCGATTTTAGAAAACAAAAAGAACAATAACAGCCCCGGCAGAACCCCATACAATAATTGCTTTTTCAGATAATAGTAAGAATCCCCGAATTTTTTGTCCCCATCTATAATTCCCGCCGACGATAAAACGATAAGCCCGAAAACAAGAAGGATAAGGGTGATAAATAATAATCTTTTCTCCACAACTAAAATATAACAGGATTTGCGCGTTCAACCAAATTTAGACAATCAGTCTTAACAAACAAATCCCACCGTTTCACAAATTTATCATATGATAAATTTGTGAAACACATTGATAAACCTTAATACACAGAAGCACAGAGAAAAATATAAAACCGAGCTAAATGCTCGGCTTAAATCTTAATATCCTGATCGTCAGCTAATTTCCTAAATTGAGGGCAGTTTTCGTAGAGTTCCTTAAAACTCTTGGACATGCCAACTATTTTCCCTCCCGAACCGTTAACTTGTTCAACAACAATAAATTTGTCGCAAATTCTTCTGACAGTGCTTAATCTATGCGCTATAACCAATGCACCACAGTTTCTGCTCAACGCCCTCTCAAGTCCCGCTTGAACTAATTTTTCTGTTGAAGAATCCAGCGAGCTGGTTGCCTCATCAATCACCATAAATCGAGGTTCTTTCATTATCGCAGCTAGTATCATCAGACGTTGATTTTGTCCGCCGGAAAGTTTTATGCCCCTTTCGCCTATTCTCGTATACAAACCCTCAGTTAATCTTTCCCCGAAGTCAACCTGAACCGACCTTGCTTGTTTCCAAAGATATTCGTCGGAAATATCTTTTGTTATATTTCCCGACATCCCATAAAGGGCGTTACCCCTGATTGTGTCGTTCCATATTTGCGGCGTCTGGGGAATATAACCGATAATACTTAGCCATGATTCAAGGTTAATTTCCTTCAGGTCTTGTCCATCAATTCTGACTGTTCCGCTGGTTGGGTCCATATATCTCAACAGAAGTTTCATCAACGTGCTTTTACCTACTCCGCTAGTGCCGATAATGGCAACTTTTTCGTTGGGTTCAATCGTGAATAATATATCGCTAAGAACCAGCGGCGCGCTGTTTCCCCCATTGAATCTATAAGAGACGGAATCAAATTCTATGTGACACGGAGAGTTTCTGGACAATTTAACCGCATTCGCCTTGAAGCTTAAACCAACAGGAAGGTTTAGTGCTTCTTTTAATACACCGACTGACCACAGATCGTAGTGAATCTTTCTTTCTAGGTCGCCAACCTTCCAAAGGTTGTCAAATATTTGAGTACTCAACGCAAACATCGGGTACAGAAAGCCGGGAGATAGATGCCCTACCCAAATTTGCCGCATGCCGTAAACCAAAGCACCGACATAAATAAACACGGAAAAAATCCCTCTCTTGCACCATGACGTTAGAACCGCTATCCACAATTTTAGATCAAGGGTAATTGCTTCGTCGTAGTATTTATTTAGAGCTCCTAGTTCTTCGTTTTCTTTGGCATTTGATTTGACACGCTCAATATTTTTCCATCTTTCTTTGGTAAAACGATTAAGAAATCTCCATTTTTTCTCCACCGGAGCACCTTCCATCATTAACCAATAATTTGTAAAGCCTGACCAAGTCAAATGAATAATGATCATAAACGTGATAATAAACGCCACCACGGAATTAACGAACCACAAAGCGACAAAAGAGACAGTTAGCCCAACAACCAGATCAGGGCAGTCAATCGTCATAATATTTATCATGTTGCTTAACCGTTCGCATCCCTTGCTGATGTTGGACTCATTCAAGAGATTGTCCTCGCTTGTGTGCGTGCCAAGCGACTTCTCAAAAAACAACCTGCTTACTTTATCAGTCAGTTTTGCGCCAAAATCAGCCATAAAATATTCTCTACGGATACTCTTAGCAGAGTTTATAATTCTGGCAGCAACTAAAATTACCGACAGGGCAATAAATCCATTTATTGTCAGGCTAACGTCTCTCAAAACCATACCGTCAAGAATGTTTTTGATGGCATAATAAGAAGTCATGACACCCATGATGCTAGCAAGAAAAGTGAGAACAAGAGTTTGTTTAAGTATTTTCTTGCCCCTATCGCTTATAAATACTCTCCAAACCCAGACTAGAATATCTTTTACCTTTTTATTTTCGTTCAGATAATCTTTGAATTTACGGGCTCTTATCTCAAGATCAAGATCTTCGTTCACCTTCTTGTCTTACAGATTGTAAAAGAATAAAACACTATAACACGGGTGAGATATTGTGTCAAATCTAAGGCTGTGCTATAATATAAATATTCCGTTCCTTTTCATTCCTTTCCTTTCACTTTCATGGAAAAAAACAAAACCGATTGGTCAGGCGTTGAGCCCAAAGACCAATACGAAAAGAATTATATTATGGGCCTGTGGAAATTCAGCGACAGAATTTCCGTCGATGAACTTGAGGAAGTCGCAAAAAAATGGGCCGCTGAAGACCCGAGATATCTTCAGCTATATGTTAGAAAATGTTCCAAAGACCAGTACGGAATAGGATTCACTTATAAACTTGATGGCGAATCTAAAAAAGACAGAATGCACAATGAATACATGAATCCGGTGTCAGATTTGTTAAAAAGACAGTTTGGGAACGACCTTGTCGGATGGGATATATCAAACCCGGTCTGGATAATTAAATAACTTAAACTTTAACTCAAGGAGTTAAGGATACGGAATCACAAAACCGCCGGGAGGTGGTTTTGTGGTTGTCGCAAAAATTACACGATCGTTGAATTGAATTATTGTAACAGAGTTTCTGACTAAAATTTAATCTAGAAAAATGAAATAGGTGGGATTTTTGAGTCCACAAGAAATATTATCAAACCGATAATGGCTCCGACCGCATTTATTACCCAAAAGCGCATCGTTACCTGCATTTCGGGCCAGCCGAGAGCTTCAAAATGATGGTGAATGGGAGTAGAAAGAAATATTTTTTTCTTACGAATTTTTTTTGATGTTAACTGCAAAATCACCGAACCGGATTCCATTATGAACACGATTGCTATTGGAATTAACAGGAGCGGTGTATTTGTAAGCATCGCCACGACTCCAAACATAGTTCCAAGAGCCATTGAGCCGGTATCGCCCATAAAAAACCTGGCAGGATAAATATTGAACCATAAAAATGCCACCAAAGCACCCATTGTCGCTGAAAGTAAAATAGCGAGGTCGATCTTCCCCTGGTCAAAAGCAATAGCCGCATAAGCGCCGAACATCGTCAAGAACACTCCCGCCGCAAGACCATCCAGCCCATCTGTTTCGTTGGCGGAAAAAGCGCTGGCTACTATTATAAAGATGAAGAAAGGTACATACCACCAACCAATAATCCAGTCGCCCAGAAAAGGAATATTTATGAAACTAAACCCTAATTTATAATAAAACCACCAAGCTCCGCCGGTGCCGACAAGAGTATACATTAAAAGCCGATCCCTCATTCTCAACCCCCCGCCGCCCGGTCCTATCCTCATTATCCCAAAAAGATCATCTACAAATCCAAATACTGCCGCTGCTATCAAGGCCGCCAACGGCACCCATGTCTGGCCGCGCGACAAGAAATTCAAACTAGCCAAAGGACTATCCGGCCATGTTTTTGAAATCAAGAAAAACCCAAGCGCAAGAATAAGAACGGTAAACCAAACAATAACTCCGCCCATAGTCGGTGTACCAACTTTTTTCTTATGCATCTCGGAGAATATTGGCGCTGTGTCAGACCTGATTATCTGCTTTTTCAATTGATAACGATGCAAGAATCTAGTCCACAAGGGAGTGACAACAAGAGCAACAAAAAACGCCATCGTTGCTACGGCGAAGATACGGATGACGTTAAGTACGGTAAATATGTCGGTGGGCATAACTTGATTTAAAACACAAAACACAGGAACCAGTCGAGCAACAAATTAACCTAATTATTCTAATTAACCTAATTGACCTAAATAAATCCCAATAACTGAATGACCAATGCCTAAAGGTTTTAGAGATTAGACATTAGAAATTAGGTATTATTTAGAATAATTAGAGCAATTAGAGTAATTTTTACTCCCAACTATACGCTCTCTTAACCCAATTTGTTAATTTTTCCGTATCAGTAAACCTTTCAGTAGAGCCAAGGACAATAATAATAAGTTTATCATTTTTATCGGGGATATCAACCACTAGAATCATGCAACCTAAAGCTTTTTCTGTATATCCTGTCTTACCGCCGACAATATCGGGAATAATGCCTAATAACTGATTGGTGCTGTTGATTTTGCGCTCAATTCTGCCGCCTATCGAAGAAACGCTGGCTGTTTTTTCTCCAAGAGTTGACCAAAGCTCGTCAAGTTGTAAAGAATATTTAACAAGTTTAACTAAATCTTCTGAGGTAGACAGGGCATCATCGTTGAGTCCGGCTGGATCATGAAAAATAGAATCGTTCATCCCCAACTCAACGGCTTTTTTATTCATGAAGCTAATTAAGTCTACGCCCAAGCTAGAAGCATATAGCTTTAGAGCATGCGCCGCATCGTTGGATGATTCTATCAGCATCATTTTCAGAAGTTCCCCAACTTTTATCCTTTCGTCCAGATACAATGTTTGTTTTTCTCCGTCAACCTTTATTGATTCTTTAGAAACGATAACAATATCGTCTGGGTTCAAATACTCAAGCACCACAACGGCGCTTAAAAGTTTAGTTAAAGACGCAATAGGGAGACGGTCTTCAGGATTCTTTGAGTAAAGAAATCTGGAAGATCTCATGTCATAAACGACGGCAGATTTTGCGGTAAGCTGCGGCCTTTCTATTGCCGTATTGAGTACGGGTAAATAGCTCGGTTCTGATATCGGAAGCACATATGCCGCCTGGTTCAAGGTCCGACCTTGTATTACAAGGTCGGACCTTGGTTTTATTGATGCTGTCTTAGGAAAATTAAAAATAAAAAAAACATTGACTAAAATCAAAACACTCAAGACACCCGAAAGGATGTATAATTTGCGCTGCAAGTCTAGTTGTTAGCCACTAGCCACTAGTCGCTAGTCGCTAGTCGCTGATTTTAATATGCAATTCTTTCAATTGTCCTTCGCTTAATTCGGATGGCGCATCCATAACTGAAGTTCGGCCGGAACTTGTCTGGGGAAATGCTTGAACTTCGCGTAAATAGTCTTCGCCTAGCAATGTCATAAGATTACGTTCGATTCCGTGAGCAATTCCCCCATGAGGCGGAGCGCCAAATTTCATAGCTTGGAGCATGTGACCAAATTGTTTTTGAATCTCGTCTTTAGGATAACCCAGGATTTTAAACACGGCTTCCAATATATCCGGTTTATGCGCCCTTATACTCCCTCCGCCTACTTCAACACCATTGCAAACAAGATCATATTGAGTAGTCAGTATCTTATCTATATTTTTTCCACTAACCAGCCAGTCCAAATGTTCTGACTTGGCCATAGAAAAAGGATTGTGGGTAAAAGTGTATTTACCATCGCTGTCTTTTTCGAAAAATGGAAAATCCTTTACCCAAGAATAAGCCAATAATCCATTTTCCTTGTCTTCACTAGTTCGCAGGTCAAACTTATCAGCACCAAATTTATCTATTGCTTCTTGATAAGTAAAAATAGGGAACGGCTTTTGTTTTATTTTATACCCCATTGATTCAACAACAGTTGCGATCAGCTCTTCATCTAAAGCCATCACATCTTTCTGCTCAACAAAGCTCATCTCTAAATCAATCTGCGTGTGTTCAAATCCTCTGTCGGCGCGCAGATCCTCATCCCTGAAACACCGGGCAATCTGGAAATACTTTTCAAATCCAGCGACCATCAAAAGCTGTTTATATTGTTGCGGTGATTGAGGCAAAGCAAAAAACTTGCCGGAATTTAAGCGAGAAGGCACCACAAAATCACGCGATCCTTCCGGAGTAGGAGCACTTAAAATAGGTGTTTCTATCTCCAGAAAATCCTTCTTGAAAAGAAATTGTCTTGCCAAATCAACAAATTCTGAACGAATTGCGAGATTTTTTTGGAGACGTTCACGGCGCAGATCAAGATATCGATATTTTAATCGAAGCTCCTCATCAATCTCGCGACCATCGGTATCCAATGGGAACGGTGATGTCTCGGCTTCATTCAACACTTCAAGTTCCAGCGGCTCTATTTCAACTTTTCCTGTCGGTATGTCGAGATTAAACATTTTTTCCGGACGGACATTTACTTTTCCCTTTATTCTTACTACCCATCCTGGTCGAAGCCGATCAGCCAGTTTTTGGAGTTCTTGGTTCGATGGATTAAAAACAACCTGCACAACCCCGCTTCTGTCACGCAGATCAATAAAAATAAGTTTCCCGTGATCCCGCCTTGTCGCCACCCAGCCGAAAAGTTCCACTTCTTTGCCGACGAGATTTTGAGTTTCATTGATTTGAGTTCTTTGCATATGTTATATGTTATCATGAAAAATTTAAAAAATAAACCGGACAAGATGTCCGGCGCTAAATCGTATTTAATCACAAAGAAGGTGACAAGATGATTTTGACGTTTTGTTTCACCCAAGTTAAAAATAGCCACATCGATCCGCCAAAACCGGCATTAAACAAATCCCGGTATTGAAGATGGCCGAAAGAGCGATACTCAACCCCGAATACTAACAAGCTTAGCAAAAAAGAAACACCCGCTATAAACCGTAGCAATTTCAACTCCATCTGTCCTCCTCGTGTCAGTTAAAATTTACCAACGAACTGTCTATTATCTTATCAAGTAACTGACTAAATGTCAAGCCGGCGGCTTTTGCCGCTTGGGGGATCAAAGAATTCTTCGTAAGCCCCGGCAAAGTGTTTGTCTCCAGAAGATAAATACTATCGTTCTTCAATATCATATCTGTCCTTGAATAACCGCGACATCCAAGCAATTGATGGGCGCGAACGGCTATTTTTTGGACTTTCTCACGGGTCGTTTCGTCAATTTGTGCAGGCGTAACTTCCCAGCAGTGACCTGTTTTATATTTAGCGTCATAGTCAAAAAATTTGTGTCCCTTAACCGGAATTATCTCTGTCACCGGCAAAGCAGTAACTCCGCCGATTGTCAAAGTAAGAAAATTACCTGCCTCGTCACTCAACGAGCAGTCTTTTTTGCTGGAAGCATCCGGTCGTTGTAGTGCGGGGTCAAGAACACCGCAGGTTACTTCTCTCCCTTTTATAAATTCTTCCACAAGAACCTTCTTCTCTAATTTGAATGCTTCATCTATCGCCTTGAGAAGGGCATTATTGTTTCTGACTATCTGCACACCCACTGATGAACCATTAGAACAAGGTTTTACTACGACTGGAAATTTTGTGATCTTGGTTATGAAAAGATTGAGTCGGGCTTTATAATTCTCATTTTTTTTAATTTTCAAGGTTTTGGGTACGCAAAAACCGGCCAACTTGAATATCTCTCGGCTTCGCAATTTATCCATGGCCAACGCCGAAGCGGTAATACCGGAGCCGGTATAACGAGTGCCGTAGTATTCCATAAGCGCCTGAACCCTGCCGTCTTCTCCAAATGTCCCGTGAAGAGCATTAAAAACAATATCACAACTCTTTAAGGCCTGGATTATGTTTGAGAGACGGCCGTTCAAAAACCATTGATTTTTATTCTTTGATAATTTTATGGCAATTGGCCTATATTTGGTTTTATCCAAATTATCCATAACGTTTTTACCAGTAGCCAAAGAAACTTCGTGTTCAGCCGAAGGCCCACCCATCAGGACACCAACTATCAACTTCTTAGGTTTTAGGTGATTAGGCATATAGGATTAAAATAAAGCTTTAATAAACTTCGCCACTTCCGGAAACGGGGGTATGAACCAGAGCACTATATCAACCGCAATAAGAATAATGATAACGATTTCAAGAAATGCATTCCGTTTTTCCGCTAAGAAGTTCATAAGCATCTGGGATATATCGGACAAATATTTGGTTTTCTCGTCCAGCACGTCAAAACGCACTCTTAGATCGTATTCCGCGTTAAGTTTGTTGTATAACTTTTCCAGTTCAGGCGACTCCCAGACCTCTTCCGGTTTATCAAATAAAGACAAGTGGGCGACAACCGTCTGTTTCACTGAAAGAACGCGTCCGATTTGTTTGAGAACTTCTCTTTCCCGAAGCATTGCTTTTCCACTTGCTTTAAGATTTTCCACAATGACTCCAATCTCCGATAAACTTGTATCAATCTCGTCCTCATAACGCTCCAGCGCCACTGATTGGGAAAGCACATAAGAAATGATCTTGATATGATTTGTATCGAAGTGCGACAGGAAAACTTTTTCAAAAGTAACCTTATCAATTTCTCCGCCAAAAACAACCTTTGTATCCTCGTCATAAGGATATGATTCTTTTTTAGATTTAACGTATGGTTTGAGTTCACGGAGAAATTGGACGCGCAAACGATACGACACATTCCAAAAAGTAATCGCTCCAAACTTGGTGAGAACAACATATTGATCCTTCAGCAGACGGACTACCAGCGGGTGGTCTCTGTTGAGAAACGAGTATTGTTTAATGTTTTCCTGAACCTTTTTTAGGTCAATATACTCGCCAACATACACTGTTTCAAGCGCATATTTGACAAATTTTGGCTTTTTAGTATTCACAAAGCAATCATACTATTTCCAACAGATATTCACCAGATGCCGATCTACGATTGGTAAGAGTCGAGAAGATTAGACAGTATGCTGCGTTTTTCAAAAGACCTCTTCCACACACTATTTGAGCGTTGACCATTTATCTTTAAACCCTTTGAGAAGTTAATCTCTTTAGCAAACTGTTTAATGTTTTCTTTTTTGGTAATTATAACTTCGTTAAAACGGCCATATACACAAGAATCGACTCCAAAATTTTTTAAAAGTTTGGAAATTAAATTAAGTACATTAGTATTGTGTTGATAGCCTTTAATGCGGCGTTTTTTATCGTACGGTCTAAAATCAACCGACCCCTCATCGTCAAAAAACGCTCTTAAAAATTCACGCTGGAAGTTAACTGGCAGTTTCAAAATATCGATGATAAGTTGCTCTGATTTATTCTTTAAAAAAACGCTTAGTTCTACATTATGATAAGCTATCCTCGTTACACCATTTTTACTATTATAAATTTTTGGCTTACCGTCATATATTAAAGACATGATGTTTTTAAAATTATCAATCAGTGCCTGGCTACGATTATAATATAAAACGCCTTCTCGCCTAATTGCTCCGTCAAAAAGCGTGTGGGCTACTAAGTTTACGAGAGACGGAGTCCATTGATTAAATTCTTTGTATTTATACCCTAACAAGCTTTTTCCTTTTAACGGCCCCTTCCCTTTTATAGAATCAGTCTTAATGTCCTTAAGTTTTCTCAATAATTTACGTGTGGGAGGAACATTTTTAATATGAAAGTAAACCGTTGTTTTCGGTCTTTTAGTTATTAAGGATATTTCACCGAGGGTATAGCTTTTTGTCCTCAATTCTTGGCACCATTTTTTAAAGTTAACAGATTGCATATAGTCCGCCCGGTTGGATTCGAACCAACGACACACTGCTTAAAAGGCAGGTGCTCTACCAGACTGAGCTACGGGCGGATATAATTAATGATAACAAGAGACGAGACAAAGTAAAGGATAGTATAGGGATAAAGTCCTGAGTTCAATTTATCTAAAAAGTCTCACAAATAACTGGCAAGGAGGTAAATTAGTTAGTAGACGGCTCCGCCCACAGAGAAGCTTGGTGAATAATGCCCAGTAATCAGACACTTGACATAAAAATCTAATTTCCTATACTTAAAACACGAAGAAGAAGGTAAAAAGAGGTTGAAAATGAGAGTTATCAGAATCCATACCTTCCTTGTTCTGTTATCTGGTCTGGTTGTTTTTACTGGTTGCCAGAAAAATGATTACTTTGAAAATTTAACGACCAATCTTCCAGAAAATAAGCAAATAGAGTTCGCCCAACTAATTATGGACAGAGGTGAGCCATCTGTTGTCTTTCGCTTTGCTGGTGATAAAGAAGTCTATGGGGTGTCGGCTAACCACATGACGACCTTATGTGCCAAGGACGTAAATAAGCCCACCTTCGTGAAGTTACCTGCAACAAGAGTTTTCTGGCAAAATGATAAAATTTGGTTAAGATATTCAACCTTCGAATTACCGTCCGCTGCCGAACTTCATAGATGGCAAGATGTTATCTCTTCATCCAAAATCGGTACTATCCTATACGATGAGTGTCGTAACGGGAAATGCTCCTAATAACGACCGAGATTCTCGGTCTTTTTATTTCCTCAAGAGCGGGTATAATCATAATTAATAAACTAAATTAACCTCTGTGTTACCCTTCCGAAGCCTTGGCGAAGGAGGGTGTAGACAGATAATAAGTTCGGATGTTGTCGACCAGGGCGGACACTTTAGGAAAATAATAAACTCCCGGCAGGGGAGCTTACGAATTGGCCTTTCTGAACCTACAACGCTTATATCCGGCCGTTTGACAATACATATCTACTACTTTATTAACGACATCAAGCATCTCTTTATAGAGTTGTTTGTGTGACGGAGTATTTTTTGAGACAAGTCCATCCCTTCTCCAACTACTAATAGCTTGACGCAGAACAGTTCTGTCTATGCAAATAAGCCGGCACCCACCACATGCAAAATAAGGCACATCTAGTCTCTGCGCAGAATAACTCCTTGTTCCTATCACCCAATCAGGTCTTTTTTCTCCGTTACATTTTGGGCAATAAAGAACATAGTCGTCTTTTGACAAAGAACGCCTCCTTTTAAAAGATCGGGGGTTAGAGTATTATACCCGAAGTTGTTTAAAAAAGAAGAAGCACGCATGAAGACAACCATACTGGGCGACAATATCAACGAACACTTATTGGCAGAAATAATCCCTAATTTACAAATAATACCAATGGATCAAGAACCGGAAATGATATTCGTGAGATCGGCGGATCTAAAACAGATACAGCTCCCCGCATCCTTAATCGCCATCTGCCGCGCCGGAGCAGGCGTTAATAATATTCCGGTTGATTGGTGCAGCCAACACGGGATTGTTGTGTTTAATTCTCCCGGAGCAAACGCAACATCAGTTAGAGAATTAGTAATTTGGGCCATCATAACTTCGTGCCGTAACTTAATACCCGCCGTAAGGTTCGTCGAACAAAAACTGGCAGAGTTCCCCGATAATCCGGTTCCGGAAGAATTTTGGGAAAAATCAAAACAGAAATTCGTGGGTATGGAGATATCCGGAAAAAGAATACTCGTTATAGGCCTAGGTGCTGTCGGCCGATTAGTGGCTCAATCTTGCCACAACCTTGGAATGTCCGTGTATAGCTATGACCCTTATGCGCAGGCAGAAGAAGGTACAAGGTGTGTAACCAGAATAGATTCTCTAAATAACATACCCGAATGCGAATTTGTATCCGTAAATGCCTCATTAACAGAAGAAACCAAAGGATTGTTGGGAGAAAATTTTTTCAAGCAGTGTAAGCCGGGATTGAGACTAATCAACTGCGCCCGGGCTGCCATAGTAGATAGCCGGTCATTAGGAATCGCCCTAGAAACCGGAATAGTACAGACATATATCAGCGATGCGGTCAACGCTCAACTAGCCGTCGCTTTTCCCGAGAGAGTCATTCCTCTGCCCCATATCGGCGCTTCTACCGCAGAAGCCGAAATTAGAGCGATAACCATGGTTGCCGAGCAGCTTTATCTATTCTACACGACAGGCCAAATCACCAACTCGATTAATTTCCCTTCTTGCTCACTGGAAAGACGCAAGGCGAATCACGCACGATTACTGGTCAGCAACATTAATATGCCCGGTATGATAGCCAAAATAACAGGATTGCTGGGCGACAGTGGTCTCAATATATCCGGAATGACAAACAAGGGCAGAGAACAAGTAGGATACAACATAATAGACATAGAAAGTCCCGACGGTCATGTCCGAGATTTGGCAGAAAAGATAAAAAAGATAAATGGCATAACCAGCGTCAGGTTGATAAAAGTTTGGTTATAATTCACACAAAATCCCGCCATTGCGGGATTTAAATTATTTTCAATTCTTGGAAGAAGACATGCCAGACAACTTCCAAACCGGGATTTTCCTGCCATTCTCTCTCGATTGATTCTTGGAGGGCTCGGCAATGCGACTCTTCCTCGGCCTGTTCGGCAAGTTTTAACCCTGCTAAATACTTCTCCGTTTTTTCAGCAAGAATTTTTATTTCTTCTCCGGAGCACCACTTGGCATTCTTAACCTTACTGGTATCGGGTTTCAATTCCCCCTGCCAGCAAACCTGAAAGATCTGCCAAAAGTGATATACGCCGCCTCGGCGACATTTGAAATTCTGCCGGGGATTTTTAAGGACGAGCGGTTGCAGAGCACCGATAATTGTCAGCCCCATCCTTGTTTCAAATTCATCAAAACACGCTCTGGGATAGCTCCTCCCATCGCAATGTCCTGAAGGCGGAGCCCAGCCATACGGAAACTCTTTTCGTTCAATAAGCAAAATCCTGCCCTGATTATCTCGGGCAATTATTCCCACACAAGCGTGGCCACACCCAGCTTTCTCTGTCACTTTCCTGCCCCCAGAAGCTTTTTAATGAGCTCTGTCACTTGTTGAGAATTTTTATATATTACACCCCTGTCCCCAATAATACAAACTCTTAATGCCAGGTAATCGCTCATCTCCTCCCTCAAAGAATCAAAATATCTCTTTTGGGTTTTCTTGAGAGAAAATACTTTTCCGTCATCATGATAAAGAATGTCTTTGGGAGCAAATCGCCACGGAGTAAGAGTCGGCACGATGACTATCCTATATGCCGGTACGCCGACTAATTCGGCTACATCCGCTTCTATCTTTTCCAGAGCTTGCGGCGAAGAATGTTTTAGGAATCGTTCAAAGAATTCCTTGCGCTCGCCTATCACTTTAATAGCCTTGCCGGCTATTCTTTCTTTGAACTGCCTGTCTTTGAGGCGAAGTACCAAGCCAGTTCTGGGGAAATTCCTGTTTCGGTAACATTGATACAAAAATTGGATGCTGTCGTCCGGAGTCTTGTATATTTCGCCTATCAACTCCTTATCATTCATTAGCCACAATTCACCGGGTTTGATTTTTGTGGTTTTAAGCCACATCGCTAACATTTTTTCCAAGAATCTCTGGCTGATAAGAGATGATTTGTGAAGATAGACTTCCTTGTACATATAAAGGTATAGGCGCTGCATCTGCTTTGCGGCTTCAAGCGACTTTTTATCCACCACAAGTTCCCCTTTTAGATAAACGAGATAATTAAAAATACTCTCTATGTCCGGCCGCTGGCCGAATCCGGTATGATAAACGTCGCGCTCGAGATAATCTAATTTATCCATACCGACGTTCTTGTCCATTACTATTTTGTATAGAGGATTTTTATGAGTGAACATGCTTTCTATCAAAACATAATCACCTCCCGTTTCTTTAACTTCCTCTTTCAAAAGCCTTAGAACCATTAAGCCGTTCTCGTTCTCGTCTCCTCTTAGAGGAGTAATCCTTTCGATCACGTGAGAAAACGGTCCGTGGCCGATATCGTGAAGCAGAGCAAACAATGAAATGTTTATTGCTTCTTTAGCGGTAAGAAACCCTTCTTTATGCATCTTATCGCAAAACTTAAGCGACTTGGCATAGACGCCTAATGAATGTTCAAACCTGTTGTGAGTTGCGCCGGGAAATACAGCAAGAGTCGTGCCTAGTTGAGCAATGTGTAAAAGTCGTTGGAAAAGCGGATGATGAATTATCGGCGATATTTTTCTTATATCAATACTCTCGCTCGGCGGTATTCGGATATATTTCTTGTAGAATTTCCCGGACATATTTGTTTTCTAAACTTAATACAATCTGCGATAAAAATCAAAAAGGTCGCATAGCGCGACCTACTTCTCTTTTATTTTCATTGGAAAATAATATGTTCTTTTCTCATAATTGTCCAGGCGTCTTTCATAGATATTGTACACAGCGCCCGGCAACAACTTCACCATAACAACTTCCTGGTTCAGAATCTCTACAACAACGGAAGCATTAGGCCGCATGTTTTGTCCTAAGTGGCATGGACAAGTAAATGTGAGAATGTAATTGCCATTGTCATCCGACTTCCAAGAAAAGTCAGCAGCAAAAACTCTTAACGAAGAATCATCCTCCCCAGTAATTTCTCTTTCCACACTGACAACAACTTTTGCCTCTTGGGGAATTCCAAACCTTGACCCATCGTCACGGGTCAAAGAAAAAACAGCAACAACAGCTAGCAACAAGAGTAAAAGCGTCTTTTTCAAAAAACTCTCCTTTTCGGGTTAACGTGCTAATATCCTATTATGAAAACATCGTTTTGTCAATAGTCGTCAGTGTATTTTTATAAACTGCTCGTAGGATATCTTTATAAAAATGGGACGAAACAAAAAAATAATAAACACTACAGAGCAAGTAATATCTATCGCAATTTTATCATTTGACGAATCAAGAAAACTTATGAGAGTGGGTACTATCTTGAAATGAGTGAAATGAGTTTTTGAAGGCGAGGACTGTGAGTAAAATTGCGATAGGTGTTGCGAGCGTCATTTTTTGAGCGATTCCTCCAGTATCTTTCTCAATTCCGCGGTATCAACTTCTTTCTTGGGGCGTTCGTCGGTTTGTTTTTTGACTCTAAAATTAGTAGGACCCTGACTGAATGCTTCCGACAAAGAGACGCTTTGTCGCACAGGCGGCGGATTTTCTTTTCTGGACGGCCTCTCGTTCCTTCTTTCATCTCTTCTTGGATCTTGTTGGGAACCGCGAAAACCATCTCGTCTTGGAAAACGAGGTTCAAATTGCTGTCTTGGCCTATCATCCCTCCTGAATCTTTCCTCTCTTCGCGGCTGTTCTTCTCTGTAAGACCCCTCCCTGCGGAAACGATCAGCTGTATTGTCATCCGACTCCTGACTGGGAATTGTGCCTGACCATTCGGCAATATCCTTCTGGACTATCTCTCTGGGCGTGCTGTATTGTTTTCGAGAGTAAGCAATAATGGCCTCGCGATTTGAATTCTCTAATTTAGAGAAGGGCGGTAGAGTAGCAGCCGAAAATCCTTTTGATGAAATCCCATCTATCATCAGCTTCATATAGACGGTATATTTCCCTAAGTTCACGATATCATTCATCATGAAATCCGGCTGAAACCATTTTTCCAGAAATTCCGCGTCTTCCGCTCCGACCCTGAAAGATACTATAGTACCTACATTACCAAAAACAGCATCCATAACCGGTTCCTCCATTTGTTTTATATATTGATGGGCCATTATCAAACTCAAGTGATATTTTCTTGCTTCAGATAAGATGTTTGCAAATGATTCAGTGGCAAAGTGCTGGAACTCATCAACATACAAATAAAAATCTCTTCTGTCTTTTTCAGGAATATCAACCCGCGACATTGCCGCCAGTTGTATTTTGGTGACCAAAAAAGCGCCGAGTAAACGAGAAGCGTCTTCTCCTATTTTGCCCCTGGAAACGTTCACTATGAGTATCTTGCCCTCATCCATTATTTTCCTGATGTCTATTTTTGACTTAGATTGGCCAAGAATATTTCTAATAAGATTATTGGAGGAAAATTGTCCGACTTTATTTTGAATAGCTGCTGTCGCTTCGGTAGCAAATTTATCCGCGTATTTGGCGAATTCATCGGTCCAAAACGATTTAACTATTGGGTCTGTTATGTTGGCAACGACTTTCTTGCGATATTCTTTGCTAGACATCAATCTGTTAATTCCGAGAAGGGTCGAGTCCGGATATTCCAGCAAGGCCAAAATAGTATTATTCAAAATATATTCCATTCTGCCTGACCACGCTTCAACCCCCCATATTTTTTTAAATACTCCCACAAGACCCGAAGCCACTAAATGCCTATAATCAAATCCAATGCCTTCCATGACATTAAAAGCAATGGGATATTCCAAATCGTCGGGGTTAAAATAAATGACGTCCTTTATTCTTTCTTCCGGAATAAAATCCAGCAGATCGTTGGCGGAATCACCGTGAGGGTCAATAAAACAGACGCCTCTGCCGGCCTCTATGTCTTGGATGGCCATATTCTTCAAAAATTCCGATTTGCCCATCCCGGTGGAGCCGACGACATACATATGGCGCCTGCGGTCATCTGTCTTAATGCCAAATCTCATCCGGTCGCCCCGGAAGTTGGTCTCGCCCAGAAAAATTAACTCGTTTTTGTCCAATTTAATCTACAACCTACAACCTACCCATTCGACGGATTCAACAGGCTCACCGTGGTGAGTTTATCGAACCACAAGCTCAGGGTCCTGTCTTCGACTCTGAGGGATGAATCCTCAGGCTCAGGCTCAGGCTCAGACTCGAACGAGAGTTTATCGAAGGACAACCTACAACTTTTTTTGTTGTTGGTGGTTGGTTGTTGGTCGTTGGTCAACCTATTGGCAGTCTCGCTGGTGGTTCGCCTTTTTTAGCTTCAACTCTAGGTAATAACGGCGACTTTACGCTTGTGTCCGGGAAATGATAGACAGTAGCCAGCTCTTCCGTAGTCAGGATTATCGGTTTTTTAACAAATAATCTGTCCCGTAATTTTCTGTATATATATGCTTTGCGGCGATAGGCTTTTTGCTTATAGAGAAATCCGCGTATGGGCGGCGTCGTTTGTTTATTTAACTTAAAACTATTCAGTGCCGGAGAGGCGAATTGTTTGAAGGCGCCATTTATCGCGGCAAGATGAGTTATATGGAACATGTTCTTGGGAAATATATAGACCAAGCGTATCCCGCTTTCAAAACCAAGCTTGGTAAACTTTTTTTCAACGACCTTTAGTACCTCCTGTTTGCCGGGCGACAGTTGCTCATGTTCTTTCTTTTCTTCTTTTTTGACCGGCGAGCCACCGGGCAGAAGAGCGTCAATACTAAAAACCGCTTTAGTCATCCAATCTTCCTGTACTTTGGCTTTTTTACCCATCAGTTTATCCACAACGGATTGGCCCTTTTTAATCCAATCATCTGCTACTGGCCTGATCAATAACTGAACGCTGATATATTCTTTATACTCAAGCGTGCCTATCGTCTCCGCCAAAGAAGCTACCGGGTCAATTCTTTTCACTATATCCGGGCCAGTTCCTTTTTCTTCAAATTCAGGATAAGTACGAATGGGATAAGCATCTTCTTTGCTCAAGATCTCCTCTCCACCCCAAAGATCATATTCATCACTAGGCAAAAACGGCGGAAGAGCAGAAAGATAGTCTTCCGCTTCAACCAGTTCGGCATCAGGATATTGCGCGTATATCTGCGATTCGACCAAATTGCGATATTTAGTTTGAGTTCTTACGTAAAAATGTATCTCCCCCCCGGTACCTGCCATTTCAAATGAAAACCAATCTGGCACTTTGCCTTTGAAAAATTTATCCTGCCACCTGACCGGACCGAGAAAAATACCATACAGAGCTGCAAAAATCTGCTCCATCCCCTTGGGGCTTTTATTTACTTCGCGAGGCACTCTGATCTCCAACAGAACCCACTCCAGTGATGCAAGATATTTGAGACGATTATATGTTTCCAAAGACGCCAGCCAAGCAAAGAAAAACAGAGGTGGCAGATAAATCCACCAAAACCCAAAAAACAGATCGTATACAATCCGGAGGCTGTCGAGAATCGAAGTCATTGATTCAACCATATAACCATTCTACAATAGGAAATAGGAAATAGGAAATAGGACATTAGGTAATTCAATAGAAAAACAGTTCCGCCTTGCGAAATTGTTTTTGCTAATCCCTAACTCCTACAAGCTATTTCCTAGTTTACGCTTTGCGTAAGGCATAAGTCCCGTCTTCTTTCCTTGAGAAAATCTTTGAGTCCTGAAGATTTAAAAGTATCGTATTTTCCTTAACTATCCTTGCGCCCATAACTTTAGCAACCAATGATGCTTTAGACATCGGTTTTTGTGTCTTTTTTAGGATATCAACCAGCACATCTTTTACTGTACCGGAAGAATAACCCCATTCTGACAAAGCGTACATTCCCCTTCCGACAAGAACAAATCGGGAATCTTTTATTAATTCATTATGGATAGTTTGAACGTTAGATTTTTTATTGGAAAAATTGGCGCCATTGATCAGTCGGGCAATTTCGGCAAAATGCTTAGGTGAGCCAGATTTTTTTAGAACCAAGAAGGCTTTATCTTTTACTCCTCTCGGCTTAATTTCCGGCCACGAAACTAACCCCACTTGGTCAAATATATTTTTATTGACAGATTTACTTATAGATAAACATGCCTCTATATTACTGATGGAATTATTATCGGCAAATGAATTCAGGTCGTTTCCGGGTACAACATTTCCACTTTTTTCCAACGCTCTCAACAAAGCGTCAGTTGCATTTTTAAAAGAATCTAATTTTTGTCCACTAGATGACCAAAAAGCATGGAAATCGTCATTTTCAGAATATCTAACTAATGCTCCGTCAACGGACAATAAAAATAACAATGAAGCATTGGCTGATGAATCAGACTCCTGGCCACTGAAATTTTTAAATAATTCTTTTTCCCGTACAACTCCGCCCTTAGAATCAATAAAATCTCTGGCCCAGTTAACATAGCTGGCAACTTCTGGGTTGACGTTGACAAACTTTGAAAGTTGTTTAAGAGAAAATTCTTCTATCTGCCTGACTCTTTCTCTGGTAATGCCATAGCTCCGACCGATAGATTCCAGCGTTTCTTTTTTCCCGTTTTTCAAACCAAAACGCCGAGATATGATATCCCTATTTCTTGGAACTATGTCTCTGACGACTGAAACAACCGTTTTTTGTATGTTTTTTGGTATCATCAAAAAAAATTACCCTCCCAATTAACTATGATAGCATTAAAGAAAATGTGGTCAAGTCACCGTTTTTTTGACCACCACACTAATAATGGCGAAGCGACAAATATAGATGAATATGCTCCCAGGAATATACCCATTATCAACGCAAGAGCAAAATAACGAATACTCTCACCGCCAAAAAAATAAATAGCAAACAACGATAAGAGCGTAGTGAAAGTGGTATTCAAGGACCTGGTCAATGTTTGTAAAATACTCCTGTGAACAATTTTTGGAAAGTCAGCCGTTTGGCGAACGCTACCTCCCCTTATAACATTCTCCCTAACCCTGTCAAATACCACTACCGTATCTGCAATTGAATAGCCAAGAATAGTAAGAACTGCCGCCACAAAAACCGCGCTTATCTCGACACCGTAAAACCTGCCCAAAACAGCAAAGACGCCAAGCGGGATTATAACATCATGCAAAAGGGCAACTATCGCCGCAAACCCCATAATCCATGACGACAGCGCCTTTGACAATTTTCTAAAAACAATAGCTATATAAACTATTACCGCAAATAATACAAGAAAGGCGGCAATAACGCTTTTGTTTTTTAACTCTTTTCCAATAATTGGCCCGATAGATTCGAATTTTTTTTCTTCAACTCCAGAAAAATTTTCACGCAAAACAAAGAGAACGTCTTGATGTTCTACTTCAGACAATTCTCTGGTTCTTAATATAACACCGTTGTCCCCGAAATAGTTGACTGTAATTTCGGGTAATTTTGACTCTGTAAGTTTGCCCCTAATATCTTCCAGAAGCGGTATGGTTCCGCTGAAATTAAGTTCGATGACACTACCACCTTTAAAATCAACGCCGAAATTCAGGCCATATGTAAAAAGCAAAACAGCACTTGCCATGACAAGCAGTATCGAGAACCAGAATATCGTTGTATATATGCGTAACATAAATTTTTAATTCATCTAATTTCTAATTCACCTAATAAAATTCTATAATCACAAATGGAATAATTATGTGTGTTTATTTCCTTCTGTGATTTTTGCTTTTTTAATAATTGTGGTGAAAATCAAGTTGAGTTCATGCGCCTCTTTCCAAAGCTGTCTCGCCTCAGCGGCATGCTCCGGAGATGCTTTAGCTGACATTCTTAAAAAATGCTTTGATTCTTTGGTCTCCTTATTAGCTACTGCCATTTTGTGTATAAAGTCCTTATTACTTTCGGCACAATCGGCCTCACAATAATTAGAACCTACTGCCGTCCCAGCTCCGATTAACTGAGGAATTATGCGTTGAGTAATGTCATTTTTAGGCAACTTTCTGGCAAATTCAATAATGTCTTCGCCAAATTTAGCAGTTCTTTCTTCAAGATCGTATTTATGAGTTTGGATATTTGGCATTTTATTAGGTGAATTAGGTGAATTAGAAATTAGGTGAATTTTCAAAACATCCATCTTTTTCTCTCCCACCACTGTCCAACAAATAAAAGCAGGATTTTTCTAGTAACCACCGTTGCCGTAAATAAACTCACCAATACTCCTATACCCAAAGTTAGCGCGAATCCCTTCACGATTGAAGTGGTAAACACGTACAAAACCAGTGCACCTATAAGTGTAGTAACGTGGCTATCACGAACAGAGAACCAGGCACGTCTGAACCCTTCCTCCATTGACTGGGTTAAGGTCTTTCCGGTTTTAAGCTCTTCTCTCATTCTGGCGAAAATAAGAACATTAGCATCAACCGCCATACCCATTGAAAGTATGAAACCAGCGATACCAGCCAAAGTCAGAGTGACGGGAATTACTTTGTAAACAGACAAAACTATCAGCACATAAATAGCTAAAGCGAAAACCGACACAATCCCAGGGAGACGGTAAAAAAGTATCATAAACAAAGCAACAGCGAGCAAACCATAGATACCAGCTGTTAAACTTTTTTCAAGCGATTCTTTTCCAAGCGAGGCGCCAACCGTCTGTTGGCTTATCAGATTAATCGGTACCGGCAAAGCGCCCGAGTTCAAACGAGTAACTAATAATTTTGCCTCCTGCGGAGTAAATTTACCGCTTATGACCGCCTGGCCGTCGGGAATTTCACTTTGTACTACCGGTATGCTGATGGCTTCACCGTCAAGATATATAGCTACAAACTTTCCAATATTTCTTTTTGTTATTTCAGCAAACAACTTTGCGCCTTCGTCGTTTAACAACAAACTTACCTGCGGAACGCCTGTCTGCGGATCAAAGACCAACTGCGCTCTTTTCAGGTGACTGCCGTTAAGGCCTGTCGCCGCGAACGGCGCTTCATTAAAACGCTCGCCTACCGCTTGAGCATCAAGAATTTCCCTTGTTTGAGTAGTCTCTTCTCGAAATTCAAGGAAAGGCGTTTCGCCTATCATCCGTATGGCTTGATTAACGTCGCTTATACCAGCTAATTCAACTATTAATCTGTCTCCGCCGCTCACTTGCACTACCGGTTCGGAAACCCCGAAGAAATTAACCCTCCTTTCCACCACATCTCTGACGCCCTGCATGGCGTCAGCGCCGCTCAAATCACCTATCTGCGACAGATCGGCCTCATAAACAAGGTGAGTGCCGCCAAGCAGATCAAGACCGAGCCGAAATGGCTTGTCTGGAATAGATATCGAAATATCGAAATATCGAAATATCGAGTTCGCTCCTTGCGGAGAAACAAAAATAAACAAAGCGAGAGAGGCGACGATTAGGGTTATAGAAAAATAAGAGTTTTTCATTCCACTACTAATACTAATTACGAATCTTTACGAATATATGAACCTGTAAATATAAATAAGAGTAAAACATATTATAGAAATTTGGGCAAGAAAAAAGCCCCACGAAATTACTGTGGGACTTTCCAATGAAATACTGGATGGATTACTGCTTCTTGGGAATGGTCATGTCAAGACCAAGTTCTCGCGCCGTCTTGGCGGTGAGAAGATTGACCAGGTCTTGCGCGCCGGATGCGGCTCCATTTTGGCCGCCGCCCATTACGACACCGGGGACCCAATTACCTTGATAGCCCTTAATGGCATCTGCCCAGACCTTCTGAGCTTCTAAATAGGTCTGAAGCTTCTTGTCAAGCGCGCCATCGGCGCTCATTACAAGCTCGCGACGACGAGCCTCACCTTCGCCAAGGAGGATGTCTTTGGCTTTGGTTTCGGCTGCCGCCTTACGATCAAGCTCGGCAACTTCCAGCCGCTGCTGGGCCTCTGTGACGAACTTGGCCTTGATAACTTCCTGGTCCCACTTCGCCTTGGCCGCATCAGCTTTGCCCTGTTGCTCGACAGTGATCGCTCGCTGTTCGGCTTGCCGCGATTCAGCAATGGCTGTCTGGACCTGCATCGTGATCTGCTGCTGCTGTTTGATCTGGGTCTCGACTTCCGTGTCGTAGGGAAGTCGCTTGATCGAGAAGTTGAATGGCTTGATGCCAAACCTCGTTAGTTGGGCCTGCTCTTGACGAAGCGGCTGGCCATTTGCTCCATTTACGATCTCGACAAGCTTGACCGTCTTGTCTGCACCCGAGAGCTCATCCTTCACACGTACATCGCGCGCAGTTGTTTGGTAACCCCCCCCAACCTGATCCTCAACGTATCGCAGGAGATCATTGCGCTTGTCGGCGAATGACTCCCTCGATGACATCAAGGGACCGGTCATGTAAACAGCCTTATTCACGACCGTCTCTATCAGCTGTTTTTGAATCGACTCCTGTGAACCGAACCGAACATGAAGATCTGTTAAATTCTTGTCATCGAGCGGCATCTCGTACTGAATCGAGCCGTCAACCCAACCATGACCGCCGTCATTAAAACGAATGCTGATACGACCATCGACAGCACCTTCTGCGCACTGACTTTCTGACGTTCCTTCCTTATACTCACTACACCTGAAATCATAGATGGCACGCTTTTGACGTACCGTAACAGTTCCAAACCCCTGCCATTTGATCCCAGCAGTGATGTACCAGTGGAGCTCACCGTCGATCGGATCCTGAATGACCACGATCTCATTAGCGTCGACGTTCTCCACGACTTTGCCGCTGAGCACAAATACGGCTAACAGCATGACTCCGGCGACGACGAGAGCGAGCGTTTTGCGGATTTCCATGTTCTCCTTCTCCTTTTCTGTCCGCGGTTACCGGTTGACGGGTTCGCCAGACCCAGGTGTGGGTCTGACAGGCCGACGAACTCTGCCTCGAACCGACTCGGCCTTTTGGGTCGTTTCGACGATCTTTTTTTCGAGCTCAGCTTCGACTACATTTTCAGTAGCTTCAGCTAGCTCATGCTGCAAACGTCCCTCTCTCCGAAATATCGGAAAAAGAGGCGTACCTCGCCACAAGGGCAAGACCACCTGGGTTATCCCCAAGTAGAGCAACAATGCTGCTACCACCAACTCCACGAGAGCTACAAGAATCATTGTTCCTCCTTGCTATTTTCGGGCTTTGCGCCCAAGGCATAGCTACCTTTTGAGCTGTTAAAGAAAATTCCCCTTTGAAGTGCAACTCCAGTAGAATAGGAATATGGCATATACTCATTTAACTCAGTCGGATCGGGACAGGATTGAAGCCCTGCTCAAATCCGGTCATACTC
>Ga0209542_10000869_pt1 | contig 71749 bp, 69 predicted proteins | sample RifCSPhighO2_01_FD_184028 | JGI IMG/M metagenome (GOLD analysis project Ga0209542, IMG submission 184028) | Soil microbial communities from Rifle, Colorado - Rifle CSP2_plank highO2_0.1 (SPAdes) (version 2) | ecosystem: Environmental > Terrestrial > Deep subsurface > Rock core/Sediment ...
ACTTTTGCTAGAATATCATCGTGTAGTTTGATGAAGGTTTTCATACAAAAAGCGCCTTATGGCGCTTTTTGTATTCTAGCATGATTGTGGTATATTTGGGGGATTAAGGGAGTTTCGTAATTCAAAGTTACATAAGAATTCTGCATATGCTAGAATCTTAGATATGAGAAAGGAGGGTTACATGGAGAGACTAAAAGATTTTTTAAATTCTGGTACCACTGAAGCGAAAATTGCTACAGTAGCTCTTTGCGTGTTGGCTGTAGCTTCGATACCTGTTCTCGTGATGGGCGCTGCGGTAATGGGCAACGCGGTACAAGTGTTTAAAATGTTTGAAGGCTCCAAGAAATATTCTCACAAGCAAATCAGTAGCGTGATGGATAGTATGAAGCGCCAAAGACTTATAGAATATGTCTCCGATAAACATGGACAAACTATCGTAAAAATTACAAAGAAAGGTGAAACTAAATTAAGAGCTTTTGATATTGAACTCATGAAAATTAAAAAACCGCATAAGTGGGATGGCAAATGGAGACTGGTGATGTTTGATATCCCGATGAGATTTACAAAAGGGAGAGAAGCCCTACGATTTCATTTGAAAAAGTTAAATTTTTTTCAATTTCAAAAATCTGCTTGGATTTATCCTTTTCCGTGCGAGGATGAAATAATATTTATTGCGGACTTCTTTGGAGTAGGGAAGTACGTCGAAGTTTTAACAGTAGAAAATATTTTACGAGATGACAAAGTAAGGAAACATTTCAAATTATCTTAATCTATTTCGTATCTAAAATTCTAGCATATGCGGAAAAGTTGGGAAATGAGGAGTAAGAAAAAACTAATTGGCTACTAATCCCCAACCAAGGTTGACAAAAAAATATAGATGAGTATACTGTATTTGATTCATTGATTGAGTATCGGATGGAATCTTAGGCGTTATATTACTAGGGTTTTAACTTAATCATATCTAAATAAACTATGGAGAACCTGCCTGCCGGTAGGCAGGGCTAAAGAAAAGCCTTTTTTCTGTGTTATATTGGTTTTTCTTTGATTTCTTTTTGCTTATTTGGAAAAAATAAATATGCATACAATCGCTTTGCGTCCGAAGAAATATTTTTCCAGATATAAAAAGCCTCTGGTCGAATTTCCGAATTTGATCGAAGCTCAGCTAAAGTCTTTCGAGTGGCTAGTGGGGACTGGGATCGGAGAAGTCTTCAAGGAATTCTCTCCCATCTTGGATTATTCCACAAAAAAATTCCAACTCGAATTTGCTTCTTTTTCCTTAAGTGAATCTGCATATAATGAGAACCATGCCAAAATAAATAAGCTCTCTTATCAAGGACTCTTAAAGGCTCGGGTCAAACTTACAAATAAAATTTTGGGAACTGTTAAGGAGCAGGAGATTTTTATGTCTGAGCTTCCGCTTATGACCTCACACGGAACTTTTATCATCAACGGCGTGGAGCGCGTAATCGTGCCGCAGCTCGCCAGAAGTTTCGGAGTTTTCTTTACCGAGAGCGAGAGCAAGGGCAATCGCTATTTTGGCGCTAAAATTATTCCGGCTCGCGGCGTTTGGATAGAAATCGAATCCGAATCTGACGGCGGTATTTACATTCGAATCGATAAAAAGCGGAAATTCCCGGCGACCGCCTTACTCCGGGCGATGGGTTATGAGACTAATGAGGCTATTTTAAAGGCTTTTTCCAGTAAATCTCCATTGAATTCTGTTTTCGAAAAAACAATCAAAAATTGCCTGTCCAAGGACGGAGTCAAAAGCTTGAATGATTCATATATTGAAATATACAAGCGTCTTCGAGACGGGGATATGGCTACCGCGGAAAACGCGAAGGAGTTTATTAACTCTTTATTTATACCGGAACGCTACGATCTTTCGCCAGTCGGACGTTTTCGTTTCAATCAGCGTTTCGCGAAGCCCATGGACGAAGCAGCTCTCGCCCACCGAACTATTTCCAAAGAAGACTTGGTCACGGTAATTGCACATATTATTCTTTTAAATAATACTCCGGGTAGCAAGAGCGACGACATCGACCACTTAGGCCAGAGGCGCGTTCGGTTTGTAGGCGAGATACTGCAGCAGAAAGTGCGCACCGGCATGATGCAGATCAAAAGAAATATCCAAGACCGAATGTCGATCATTGACGTGGATACCGCTATGCCGATCAACATCATCAACCAACGTCCGCTCCAGGCTCGGATCAAAGAATTTTTCACCACCAACCAGCTTTCGCAATTTATGGGGCAGGAAAACGTGCTCGCAGAAACCGAACACCTGCGCCTGCTCTCAGCCCTAGGTCCTGGAGGCCTGACCCGCGAGCGTGCCGGACTCGAAGTGCGCGATGTGCATCCTTCGCACTACGGCAGAGTCTGTCCAATCCATACCCCAGAAGGTCCGAACATCGGGCTTATCTTACACCTGGCCACTTATGCCAAAATAAATGAGTTCGGAATAATTGAAACTCCCTACATCAAAGTTGCCAAGGGCAAGATTACTGGTGAAATAGTTTACCTCAATGCTCTGGAAGAAGAGAAATACAACATTGCGCATGCGGCCACTCCTTATGACGAACACTGGCGCATTACCGAAGAAAAAGTGGAAGCCCGAATCAAGACCGAGCCAGGAGCCATCTTCAAAGAAGAAGTGGATTTTATAGATGTCTCACCGAACCAGGCATTCTCAATCGCCACCTCTATGATTCCATTTCTAGAACACAATAATGCGAACCGTGCTCTCATGGGAAGCAATATGCAGAAGCAGGCGGTGCCTTGCGTATTGCCGGAGGCTCCTCTCGTATCTACCGGCGTGGAGGAATTGGCGGCCCGAGATTCCGGACGATTGATTATTGCCATAGAGAGCGGAGTGGTTTCTTATTTAGATGCCAGAAAAATAGTGGTCAAGAGCACTAAATCTGAGAAAAATTCAGAAAATATTTACAACTTGATTAATTTTATGAGGAATAATAACTTCGCCATTTTTCACCAACGTCCGCTTGTAAATATAGGCGATAAAGTAAAGAAAGGGGATGTCTTGGCGGATACCAGCAGTACCATGGGTGGGCAAATTTCTCTGGGTCAGAATATTTTTGTAGCATTCTTGTCCTGGTCCGGATCGACTTATGAAGATGCTATAATTGTTTCGGAACGTTTGGTCAAGAAAAGTAAATTTACCAGCGTATACTTGGAGGAGTTTACCTGCGTAGTCCGCGATACGAAACTCGGACCAGAAATCACCACTCGCGACATATCAAATGTGGGCGAGTTGAAACTAAAAGATCTAGATGAAGACGGTATTGTCCGCATCGGAGCAGAGGTTCGGGAAAATGATATTTTGGTCGGCAAAATTACACCCAAAGGGGAGACAGAGCTCACTCCAGAAGAGCGGCTCCTGCGTTCTATCTTTGCGGAAAAAGCGCGGGATGTGAAGGATACCTCATTGCGAGTTGAGCACGGAAAGCGCGGGCGCATTATCGGAGTAAAAATTTTCTCTCGCGATCTCGGACACACACTTGAAGCCGGAATTATCAAGAAAATTATGATTGAAGTCGCTCAGATCCGAAATATTTCAGTCGGCGACAAGCTCTCTGGCCGGCATGGTAACAAAGGAATTATTTCCACCATTCTGCCGGAAGAAGATATGCCTTATATGGCTGACGGTACCCCGGTGGATATTATTCTCTCACCTCTTGGCGTTCCTTCTCGTATGAACTTGGGACAAATTTTAGAAATGCATCTCGGTATGGCGGCCAATAGCCTTGGCTACCAAGCCGTCGTGCCGCCATTTTTAGGAGCAAAGCACGAAGAGATTAAAGAAGAGCTGACCAAAGCCGGCTTGCCCCCAAGTGGTAAATTGAAACTTTTTGACGGACGCACCGGCGAAGCTTTCGAACAAGCCGTGGCTGTGGGTTATATGTATATGTTAAAACTTCATCACATGGTGGAAGACAAGATTCACATGCGTTCGATCGGTCCTTACTCTCTCATTACTCAACAGCCACTCGGAGGCAAGGCGCAGGGCGGAGGACAGAGATTCGGAGAAATGGAAGTCTGGGCGCTCGAAGGCTATGGGGCCGCTTATACTCTGCGCGAAATGCTTACTATTAAGTCGGACGACATTCTCGGAAGGTCCGCGACCTTTGATTCAATCATTAAAAATGAAAAAATCAGACCACCAAATTCGCCGGCATCGTTCAATGTGCTTTTGAATTATTTGCGAGGGCTTGCAATGGATGTCGATTTAAAGAAGTCTAATAATAAGGAATAATGTCAAAAGAATTAAACATAACTGGACCTAATAGGGAATTTGAGTCTATAAAACATATAGATGAAAACAATATAGAGTTTTGGACAGCCAGAGAGCTTTTTCCTCTGCTTGGGTATTCTAGATGGGAAAGTTTTGAGGAAGTTATTGGACGGGCTCGAAAATCTGCTTTAAATAGCGGTCAAATAGTAGAAAACCATTTTCGGGACTTGACGAAAATGGTGGACATTGGGTCTAATACTAAGAGAGCAATAAAGGACTGGAAACTCGACCGATACGCCTGTTATTTAATAGCTCAAAATGGTGACTCAAAAATTCCTCAAATTGCTCTCGCGCAAACCTATTTTACTGTTCAAACAAGAAGGCAAGAGATTTTTGACAAACTATCCGATGCCGAGAAGCGTATTTTTGTTCGTGAAGAAGTGACGAGTGAAAATAAGAAACTTTTTAAAACTGCCAAACAAGCAGGTGTGTCTAATTTTGGTTTATTCAATGATGCTGGTTACAAAGGCTTATATGGAGCATCTCTTTCGGATGTTGAATTTAAAAAAGGAATTAAAAAAGGAGAACTTTTAGATCGAGCTGGTTCTACCGAACTTGCCGCTAATCTTTTTCGTATTACCCAAACAGATGAAAAAATTAATAAAGATAAAATCAAAGGAGATTTTGAAGCTAGAAAAACACATTTTATGGTGGGTGGTAAAGTTCGCCAGACAATTAAAGATATAGGTGGAGAATTACCTGAAAATCTAAAATCAGAGAAACATATAAAGGATGTGAGAAAAGATATAAAATTACTTCAAAAACAAGATAAGAAATTATTATTAAAAGCTAAAAGAAAATAATATGAAAAATAACAATAAAGGTTTCATACTCCCATTGCTTTTAGGGATAATCGCCTTATTGGTAGTAGGTGTTGGGGTATATGTTTATAAAAATAAAAAAGTGGAAGTTCCTATTGTTCCTGAAACTGGGGCACAGCAATCGGATCAAGTTCAGCAGACAAATACTCAAACTCCAGCTGTTAATACACAAACAAATAATTCAAATTCACAATCTGATACTTCAAATTGGAAAACATATAAGAATATTAAATACAACTTTGAATTTAAATATCCTTCTGATTGGGATCTTGAATCATTAGATTATGTACCGGTACCACAGCAACCAAGCCAACTTGGGGTTTCTGTCTTTTTCAAACCTAGTGGCACGCTTATTTTGTTAAGCATAAACCTATTTAATTCAGGAGCTCAAACAGAAGAAATGATAAATACAAGCAATGGTTACTTCAGAAAGTTGGCAGATAATGGTAAGAATGTACTTACAGCTCATTCACCGATAGATTTTACTCTTAACTATGAAGTTTTCAAACAAGATTATGAGACAATTCTTTCTACTTTTAAATTTACAAAATAATTATAAATAATATGAAAACTTTAAACACAACTGAATTTGATTCGATCGCGCTTCACCTCGCTAGCCCGGAGCAGATCAAGGAATGGTCTTTTGGAGAAGTCACCAAGCCGGAGACGATCAATTATCGCACCGGAAGATCCGAGCGTGGCGGCCTTTTTGATGAGAAAATATTCGGTCCGGAAAAAGACTATGAATGTTATTGCGGAAAATACCGCCGGATCCGCTACAAAGACATCATCTGCGAGAAATGCGGCGTGGAAGTCACTCGTTCAATCGTCCGCCGGGAACGCATGGGCCACATCGAGCTCTCGACACCGGTTTCCCATATTTGGTTCTTGCGCGGTGTGCCTTCGCGGATGAGCATCTTACTGAATATTTCTGTTTCCGACTTGGAAAAAGTAATTTATTTTGCCGGATACATCATCACAAAAGTGCATGAAGAAGAAAAATCAACTGTAATTTCAGGCCTCGATAAAGAATATAAAGTTAAATTGAAAAATATGGCGGATGATGATACCAAAGAGAAATTGAAAAATTTATTATCGATTACCAAAAAAGAAATTGGAGAAATTTATGAAGGGAAAGTTTTAAATGAGATTTCTTTTCACCACTACTCACTGAAATACGGAACTTGTTTTGAAGCAAATATCGGCGCTGAAGCGATCTATTCTATTTTCAAAAATCTAGATTTAAACAAATTAAAAGCTCTTACCGAAAAGATGATCGAGAAAGCAAGTGTAGCTGAAAAAGAGAAATTGCAAAAAAGACTTTCGTTGATTCGGGCTATGACTTACGCAGGTATTCGCCCAGAATGGATGTTTTTGACGGTTATCCCGGTTATTCCTCCGGTTTTGCGCCCAATGGTGGCGCTAGATGGAGGCAGGCATGCAACCTCGGATTTAAATGACCTTTATCGCCGAGTGATAAATAGAAACAATCGTTTGAAGAAGCTCAAAGAAATAAATGCGCCAGATGTAATTTTGCGAAATGAAAAAAGAATTATTCAGGAAGCCGTCGATGCGTTGATCGATAACTCCATCGCCAAACAAAATGACTCGGCAGCGATGAGCCAGTCACAAAAGCGTCCACTCAAGTCGCTTTCGGACAATTTAAAATCTAAACAAGGTCTTTTCCGCCAAAACCTGCTCGGCAAGCGAGTGGATTATTCCGGACGTTCGGTGATTGTCGTTGGTCCGGAACTCAAATTAAACCAATGCGGACTGCCGAAACACATGGCCCTGGAACTTTTCCGGCCTTTCGTTATTTCCAAAATTTTGCAGGCCGAATTGGCCTTCAACATTCGCGGTGCCAATAAATTGATCGAGGAGCGCACGGCGGACGTTTGGGCCATGCTGGAAGAAGTAATCGCCGGCAAATATGTTCTTTTAAACCGCGCGCCGACTCTCCACCGCCTCGGTATTCAAGCTTTCAATCCTATTTTAATTGAAGGCAACGCCATCCAAGTGCATCCGTTGGTCTGCCAGTCTTTTAATGCTGACTTCGACGGAGACCAAATGGCGGTGTATGTGCCGCTCTTAGAGGAGGCGCAATTCGAAGCGAAAGAATTGATGGCGGCAAACAAAAATCTTCTAAAACCGCAAAACGGCGATCCGATCGTGCATCCCCAAAAAGACATGGTGCTTGGTAGTTATTGGATGACCAAGGAACTCGAAGGCGAACCAGGCGAAGGAAAATATTTTTCCAGCCCGAATGCCGCCACCACCGCCTATAATTATAGAATTGTTTCTCTGCGCGCCAAAATAAAAGTTCTAGCCACTAAAAAACACAAATACGCCAAATTCAACGAAGCAATTTTTGATACTTCGGTTGGTAAACTTCTATTCAACAGCATTTTACCGGACGATTTTTCTTATGTAAATGATGAAATGACACAAGACAGATTGTCTGCTCTTTTGGACGAGCTTATTATGCATTACGGCATAGATAATACGCCCGAAGTATTGGACAAAATCAAGGCGTTCGGTTTCAAATACTCGACAGTTTCGGGTACGACTTGGGGATTGGATAATGTCTCAGTGTCACCCGAGAAGCCGAAGATCATTGCGGAAGGCAAAAAGCTTGAGGAAGAGATAATATCCCAGTGGCGAGAAGGTTTACTGTCGGAAGAAGAAAAATATCAGAAAATTATTGAAATCTGGACGCATACCAAAAAAGATTTAGAAAAGATTTTACCGAAAACTCTCGACAAAAAAAGTTCGACTTACGATTTGTTTACTTCCAAGGCTCGCGGCAATATGTCGAGCCTTATGCAGATGACCGGGATGATCGGACTCATCCAAAACAATCAGGGCAAAACTTTGGAATTTCCTATTATTCCTTGTTATCAAGAGGGGCTTTCGCCGATTGAGTATTTCGTGATTACGCACGGAGCTCGTAAGGGAGCTTCGGATACTGCTCTTAATACCGCCAAGGCTGGGTATCTGACTCGAAGGTTAGTTGATGTGGCCCAGGATGTTGTAATTACCGAAGAAGATTGCGGTACCAAAGAAGGCAGAATAATTACCAGGGAAAATATTTCCGGAATGGAAATTCCGCTTTCCAAAAATATCCGTGGGCGTATATTGGCAGAGGATATTAAAGATAAAAATGGAAAAGTAGTTTACAAGAGAGGATTTTTGATTACCAAAGAAGAAGCTTATAATATAGAAGGAGCTGGTTTTACCGAAGTATTTGTCCGTTCGCCTCTGACCTGCCGCACCGTACATGGGCTATGTGTGAATTGTTATGGGCTCGATTTGGGGCGCAATCGTCTAGTCGAGCAGGGCGAGGCAGTGGGCATAATCGCGGCCCAGGCCATCGGTGAGCCGGGCACCCAGTTGACGCTTCGAACCTTCCACGCCGGAGGAGTCGCTGGTACGGATATCACTACCGGTTTACCTCGCGTCGAAGAAATATTCGAAAGAAGAATTCCCAAAAATCCGGCAATTATATCGGAAACCGATGGAGAAGTGATTTCGATTACCACCAAGGATGGAAAAGAAAAAATAATCAAGGTTTTGTCCGATATTAAAGCAGACGGTGGGAATGCCAAGAAAAACGAAATGGAATACATCGTGGCTTTTCACCGAATGCCGACAGTTAAAGTAGGGGATCAGGTCAAGAAAGGAGGTCTTTTGACCGACGGATCGGCAGATATCGCGGAAATGTTTCAATTAGGCAATAAAGAATTAGTTGAGAAATATATCATCCGGGAAATAAATAAAGTTTACGAGTTACAGAGTGCCTCGATTTCGAGGAAGCATACGGAAATAATAATTCGCCAGATGTTTTCCCGTCGAAAAATAAAAGATGCGGGCGATACGAATTTCTCGATCGGCGACATTGTGGAAAATACCGCGTTCATCGAGGAAAATGCGAGAATTGCCGAATTGTACGGCAAAGATGCAGAAAACAAGCTTGCCAAAGCTGAAACTGTCGTGCTCGGCATCACCGAAGTTAGCCTGCGCACCAAATCTTGGCTCTCGGCCGCCTCGTTCCAAAACACCAATCGCGTGCTGATCGAAAATGCAGTCAAAGGGGGTGTGGATGATCTGCGAGGACTCAAAGAAAATGTCATCATCGGACGACTAATTCCAGCGGGAACGGGGTTTAAAAGCAAAGCAGTGTTAGAAAAAGCGGAGAAATAAATTATTATGGAAAAACACGTTACTGGCTGGACCGGTTGCAAAAGCTCCGGGTCCTTTGTAGTACATTCTTTTATTGTGTTTAATTTTTAATGTGCTATGATTTTTGGGTAGGGTCTCATTTAGCGAAATAGAGTTTCTACGTTTTATAAATAGTTTTTTGTCCTTTTTGTTAAAAAGGAAGAAGTAAAGAAAATGGCTACAAAGCTATATGTGGGGGGACTCCCTTACAGCACCCAAGAAGCCGCTCTCAAAGAGCTCTTCGCACAGGCCGGAAATGTTGTTTCCGCTGTGATTATTATGGACAAGATGTCTGGTCGTTCAAAAGGTTTTGGATTCGTAGAAATGTCATCGCAAGATGAGGCTGCAAAAGCTATCTCGATGTTCAACGATCAAGAGTTCGAAGGACGCAAATTGACCGTCAACGAAGCTCGCCCAATGGAAGCGCGTCCACCAAGAAGCGGCGGCAATGACCGAGGTGGATACGGAGGGGGAGGACGAAGAGAATACTAAAAAATTAGGTTCTAGTCCAAACAAAAAGCGCTTATGAGCGCTTTTTGTTTGGTGAGTGTGGAAGGAATCCCAGTAGCAGAGCAAAGCTCGCTACGGGATAGGTCGGACTCATCGACCTACTGTCTTACTGTGCCCCGTAGTAAATTTGTGTTACTACTTGTGTGTTTATTAAACCATATCAGAACCTATTTTCAAAATAAATAGTCGGTACATTCCGCAGGGCAAAGCCCTCACGCGCGAGTACGCGCGTGTTCTTGCAAAGCAAGAAAGCGGAAATGTGCAAATGTACTGAACGGCTCAAATGCCAGTAAATGAGCCGTTCAAGAAAAAATGGACTCGGTTTTGCGAAACTATTTTGCGGGAGGGAGGATTCGCAAAACCGAGACTAATGTTTTTTAAATTCGGCGAGATTGGGAATTCTGCCCGCAGGGTTAGGGAGGAATGCGGGCGCGTTTTTGTAATTTTGAAAAGTAGTTAATTTCTGCTATTATCTTAATTATGAATTGGTTTTTCATAGCACTGGGTGCACCATTTTTATACTCGGTTGTTACTCATTTAGATAAATATTTAATCCATCGTTTTAAGAAGGATAAAACAGAAGAGCGAGGAGTTGGAGGATTGATTCTTTATTCAGCACTCTTTGGACTTTTTGTTTCATTTTGTATATTTTTATTTCTTGGAACAAATGTTGCAATTCCTCTTAGTGATATAGGAATTATGTTTCTTGTTGGATTTTCAGGTGTCACTGCAACAATTTTATATCTTCATGCGATGGAGAAAGATGAAGCTTCAATTGTTGCACCACTCTTTCAGATGATTCCGGTTTTTGGACTTATTCTTGAATATTTTATTCTTAATATAATTCCATCAAATATTCAAATTGTCGGTTCATTCATTATTGTAATTGCAGGCATTGTACTTGCAACCGAATATGAAGGATTTAAAATACGTCGAATAAAATCAAGCATTATCTTCTTTATGCTTGGTTCATCGTTATTTTTTGCACTCGTTAGCATTCTTTTTAAATATGTGACTTCAAATTTAGAAAACTTTTGGGTTTCATCATTTTGGGAATATTTATCATGGGGTGTGATTGGTATTATTCTTTTTTTTGTTATTCCGGTATATAGGAAAGATTTCATAAATTCACTTAAACGAGATGGAATACTGCTTTTTGGTATTAATATTGCAGGGGAGAGTATCACTACTGTAGCAAATTCACTCAAAAATTTTGCCGCACTTCTTGTGCCTGTTACACTTGTGTATAGCGTTGAAGCGCTCCAACCAATTTTTGTTTTTGCATTTGGTATTCTAATTACACTCTTTTTGCCAAAAATGTCACAAGAAGATATTTCACGAAAAGCCCTTCTTATGAAAGGTATCCCAATTATTTTTATGATTGTGGGAACGATTTTGATTTTACATTAAGTTTTATAATTTATTTATATAAGCCATTACGCATAAAAATATGTTATAATAAGACTGATCAGAATCATTAAAATTATTGGTTTTAATTTTAATTAGGTCTCAGAACCTCCATAAAACATGAAAGATAATATTTATTACACTTTAGATGAAGCTGCAAAAGAAATAAAAAAAAGGTGGAGTGATAAAATACTAAAAAGGAAAGTAGAAGAATTTTTGTCAAATAAATTTATTCCAGGATTCTTTATGGACAAACAGCGTGCTATTTACCCAAAAAGCGTAGTGTCACCAAACAATGCATGTGATTTCTTCATTCTTAGCACAAAACACCTAGGCCTTGAGCCATTATTGGCAGAATACACAGACGACTTGTTTACAGGTTTAAGTGAAGATAAATTTCTACTAACAAGGTTGCGTCTGCTTTGGCATGATGGAACATACAAGACGGCAGACATAGTTGACTACAAAAAATATCATGGAAAACAATTTCCAGAAGTCAGAGTTGTGTCTGGGGAAAAATTGATTGATTTCCATCATAATCTTTTCAAACTTTCGCAATACCCAAACAATGAAATAAAAGACATAAGTACTTATTTTAAGTCATATGGCAAACCAAAAGATTTTTATCCTTATTATTTGGCAAATTTTATTTGCCACGGAGTTTTATTTGAGAAATTCGAGACCAACCCAAAGTCTCGTGAGCTTAAGTTCACAAGGGAGGTTGTTATGCCTTCTATTAATTTTTTGAAAGAGAAATTTGGAGTTGGCCCCATTATTGTAAATTTTTACTCAAACGACTCAACTGGGGATGAAAATCCCTTCTGGGGATGCTATAATAAAAGTATAAATAATTTTTTAGTTAATTATGTCGAGAAAAATAACTGTCTTGTTAAAAAATTTAAGTAAGCATTGGTTTATTTTATCTTTTTTTGCTATCTCGTTAGCTGTCCTTTTTGTTAGCTTCTTTAAGGTTTTTGAATTAAAAGATTTTCTGGTAGAATTTCCAGAAAGCTGCGACGTGGATTCTAATACCTGCGTAGAAGTTGATGGAGAACTAAGCCCTTCTAGGTTTATCCTGTTAAAAGAAAGTTATTTTTTAAAAAATTGCGAAAACAAAGATTTTGATGAATGTATGAAAAGGTGTGAAACAGATAGTGCATGCACAACAGAAACAAACAAAAGCTAAAGTAATTAATTATTAGATAACTTAAATAAATTAAAATGTTCTGCACAGGATTTATCCAACAATTTTCTAACTCTATGGCACCCGCATATCTATATTACTCTAGCGTGCCTGTTTCTCTTATTTCCCTAATTTTGGGTTTTATAATATTGCGTTTTGGTGATAAAAAGAAATCCTCAACAATATTACTTTTTTTAACCATTGCTTTCTTCTTTTTATTTGCCAGTAATTTAGTTTTGTGGATTGCTGTAGATGCCAACATACAAACATTTGTATGGTTTCTTAACCAATTTGATTTTTTATTCTTGCCTCTATTGTCATTTTTTTTGTTCTCAGAATTTATCAAAAAAAATGAAACGCCATCAAATTTTTTAAAAGTACTAATATTGGCCATAGTCGCAATCTTTATTCCCATAGTGTTGTTGGGATACAATATAAATTATTTTGATTTATATAATTGTACTGTCGTGGAAGCAAACTCGATTGTTATATACCAAAATGCTGTTTTAATTCTATCGTGCTTATTAATGGCATACTTAGCAATAAAAAATATTTTTTCAGCTACTGAAACAAGAGAGTCGAAAACAAAAACCGTATTATTGGCTGTTGGATTATGCTCTATGCTTTTTTCGCTATTCTTCACATGGAATCCGTTAATCTTTGGCTACCCTGATGGCGTAGATCAATTCGGTTTTATAGGAGCAATTATATTCCTTTCAATTATTACTTACATGGTTGTTAAATTTAAAATGTTTGGTATGAAACTTCTCGCTACTCAGGCATTAGTCTGGGGTATTGCAATTCTTACTGGCTCTCAACTTTTCTTTATTAAAATACCAATTAATTTTATATTGACTAGTATAACTTTTGTCGGGGTCATTATTTCTGGTAGATTTCTTATTAAATCCGTCAAAAACGAAATCAAGCAGAAAGAAGAATTAGCGGTTAAAAATGAACAATTATCTGAATTCATGTCATTTGCTTCCCATGAGATAAAAGGGCCCACGGGTTTCATTAAAAGTATAGCTTCAATGGCTCTTAGTAACGATCTGGGAGCACTCACTCCGAAACTAAAAGAAGCTCTGCGAAGAATTTATATCAGAAGCAATGATTTGATTGATCTTGCCTCCCAATATTTGAACAAATCAAAAGTTGAACTCAATCAAATAAGTTACGCGTTCGAAGATTTTGATCTTGGTGTTGAATTAAAACAAGTCGTGGAAGACTTTCAGCAGAGTGCCGAGGAGCAAAACATAATTGTAAAGTACGACAATGCTGGAAAAGAAATCTTTGCCGTTAAAGCGGACAAAGTAAAAATGAAGGAAGTATTTAGAAATATAATTGGCAATTCGATAAAATTTACTCCCAAAGGTTCAGTTGTTGCATCTATATCAAAAACAAACGACGGTGTTCTTATTAAAATTACGGATACTGGCAATGGCATAGAAAAAGAAAAAATTCCAACATTATTTAAGAAATTTTCTCGCGCTGATACTAAAGCTACTAATGCTGGAGGCTCTGGTTTGGGACTTTATCTAGCTAGGGTATTCATTGAAGCTCATCACGGTAAAATCTGGGTTGAGTCAGAAGGTATTGGTAAAGGGACAACATTTTTTATAGAGTTGCCCGCGAATTCTACCCCTGTTGTTTATGAGACATCTAAAGCATAGGAATTATTTTATTACAATTTATTTTGTAATTGTTCTTTTAAATGCTCAACAACTTTTTCTGGAACCATGTCCGTCCAATTCTCACTTTTTTCATCTAAAGATTTCCTAATTTTTGTTGCTGAAATATTTTCAATAGTTTCATTTGGTATAAATTCATTTACTTCATAACCAACCCCTCTTCCAAAATTTACTGATTCTATGTCTGGAATTACAATTATTTTTATCAAATCTTTTTTATCTTCATAAACTTTTTCAATCATCTTAACAACTTCTTTTGTTGTAAATGGATTTTTCTCATCATTTGGAATATCTCGAACCATAATCAAAACCGGAATATTGTATTTTAATTTATTCCAAATTAATTTTTGATGACCAAGATGGAATGGTTGCCAACGACCGATGAAAACTGCATATTGTTTATCAGTTAGGTTTAATTTTTTTCCTCCAAAATTAACTTTAAACCAGTTTTGATCCAAACCAAATTCGATAATATTTTTCCCAATCAAAAAACTTAGTATTTTATTTGTAGATTCTTCAATATTTAAAATTTCAGTATCAACAATAAGTTCAGGATTTATTGGTTCTTCGTATACACTAGATATTCCTGTGAATTCTTTAATTTCACCATTTATTGCTTTTTTATATAGGCCTTTCACGTCTCTGTCTATACAAGTTTTAATACTGGATTTTATATAAATTTCAAAAAATTTTTCACCTGCAATTTCTCTGGCCATTTTACGAGAGTGAAATGTGGGTGAGATTAAAGTAGTTATAACCAAAAATCCATTATCATAAAGCATTTTTGCAGTATGGGCTACTCTTCTTATATTTTCCTCTCTATCTTCCATAGAAAAACCTAAATCAGAATTTAATCCTTTTCTTAATTCATCACCGTCTAAAATAATGACTTTCTCAAACTTTTTTAATTTATTAAAAACAGAATTTCCAAGCGTAGTCTTTCCAGCACCTGATAATCCTGTTAACCAAATTATCGCCATAAATTATTGTATGTTATTTATCCTGACATATTCGTTGATAATATTTAATACGCCTACGGTGAATAAGTCGGGCTCATTCTTAACTTTCTTTAAGAATTCCTGAAAATTTACCCTTATAATATTCTTCACTTCTTCTGTCTGTTTAAATTCCCAAGCCGGCGGGATTTCTCCTTTAAATATTGACCAAAAATGCCCCATCTTATTGTTAACCGGCAAAAAGGTAAAAAGATGATCTAGGTGCGTTGTAATCCCAAGTTCCTCGAACATTTCTCTATGCGCAGCATCTTCATAATTTTCTCCTCTTTGTACATGCCCCCCTACAGACAGTTCCAATAAGTTATATTTTGTTCCCGATTGCAATATGATATTACCAACCTCATCGAACAGTAAAATACCAACTACTCTATGGAGTTGTTTTTTAATATGAGCTATTTTTGCGTCCGTAATGCCAACAACAACATTATTTTTGTCTACTAAATCTATATACTCATTCTCCAGCGAAAAACCTACTGAATCCATATCACACTTTATGTTCAGCTTTGTCTGCGCCAATTCAATTTTATAGGCTATTTTCCTGCTTATGAAATCTGGATCGTCCATCAAGGATACGTCATTTGTAACGGCATATATAGGATCGATGTCTTTCATTAAAACTAGTTCCTTGCCGAACTTCGTGCTTTTACCAACAACCCCAAGATCCATCAAACGTTTCTTATTTTCAGGCTGTACATCAATTATTAATTTTGATAAATTCAATTTTTTTGTATCAAACACCTTACTTTTTTTTAATGATAGAATTGCATAAATTGGTAAATTAACATTCAATATATACTTTCGCATAAAAGAAGGAAAGTCAGAGAGTCTGGAAGGGATTTCTACTGGCTCCTTAATTTCTGAACTTTGATAGAGTCTCTGATACCATATCTTTTCATGTTTCCGATTTTGGTTGGTCTCAATCTTGATTTTCCCAGACCAATGGATCATTTTATCTGAAAAAGCTATGTTAAGCTGGAAGCAAATTTTTTTTATGAACAAGTCAGGCTTAATCCTCATATCAGTCGCATCATACACTACATACGCTTTTGTTGAAACGTCAAGGTACTCGACTATCTTCAATAAACTCAAAAATTCTCTTTCTTCAAAAAAATTCCGATGCAAATTAATTTTTAGAATCTTTTCAAAAAAATTGTAATCATATTCGTGATAGGCTTTATGCTCTACGATATCGTCCCAGCTTGCGTAATTGAACTTAATAGCGAAACTGTCTAGTAGAAACTTATGTATTTCAAGTCTTGGTGATATATACATCTCATCTGATCTTAGTCCTAACTTATCGGCCTCACATATGGCACCTTGAAGCACTGATCCAAAATTTAGAGTTTTTAATCCCTCGTTGAAGTTTATAATACCGTCTTCTTTGGAAAAAAAGTCCAGTAAATACTGCTGCAAACTGAGACCAGGCCTCAAATTCAGTGATTTTAAAATTCTTCGAATCCTAGATTCGACGGTAAGGAGTGGGTTTCGTATTAAAATGAGGATTTTATTCTGTGTTAAGGAAAGCAAATTTTTATACTCATGGCTTTCAATCAGCCATTGAGACATTTCTTTTATCAAAATTGTCTTCCTTGAAGTAGAATTTAAGAAATGATCACCCCCCAACTGATCGTATATATTTTTATATCCGACTTCTGGGTCAAAATCTATTTTTCTTGCGCCTACAAAAGGCTCGTGACACACTACATCAATATCAGTCGATAAGCTCAAAATATATTCGATTAGGGTTGAATTGCTTCTAGGAGGTGCGATTATAAAAAAAATATTTAACTCGCCCTCTGCAACCTTTTTTTTAAGTAAATTTAAATATTTATTTTCCATATAATTCTAGTACTTGAAAAATAGCAAAGTTACAGGATGCTTCGCTCAAATACTAATAACTCTTTATAGTAACTATGGTGTTTTTCTGAATATCTATATGTAAGAACAAGATTGTTTTCCGAAATTAATTGCTTGATCATTTTTTTTGAAAAATAACTACTCCAAAATAATCGGCTTGACCTACCAGCCTTATAATTTACAAACCAATCCCTAAAAATTAAATGTACTTTTTGTAAAAGATTATCGTAAGTTTCTTCTACTAATATTATTCTCTTTTTTGTAACTCGGACAACTTCCTTAAAATATTCAAAGTTGTTAGGTATGTGATGTAAGGTCAAATTTAGGATACTTATATTAAAAGAATTGTCTTTGAATGGGATATTGCACCCGTCATAAAGCTGAACTTTATCTTTATTAATAGTTTCTTTATAGATATTGATATCTAATATTTTTAATAAAGGCTGAATACCAGAAATCATTTCTGACATATACCCAAAACCATTACCAATCTTAAGTATTTGCACCGTTTCTTCTCCCAAAAAAGGAACTATCTTATCGAACCAATATTTTTCTCTTTTTTTAAAGGTATTTATTATGGAGTTCATAAAATTTTACTTCTTAATGATTTCTGATAACTCTCTAACGACACTATCCACATCACCATCTTCAGATACGACAACATAGTCATACATGTCTTTGTAGTTTGCAAATAAAATCTTATCTCTCTCAACCCTTTGAAGAATTTGAGCATCATTTTCTGTTCCCCTTCGTCTAAGTCTTTCTATCTGCTCTTTAGTGGTGGGAGGCATTATGACAATTGTTTTTGTTTCTGGTATCAATTTTTTCAAAACAGCTATTCCTTCTCCAACAACACCAAAAATTATAGCCTTTGAATTGATTCTCTTCCTTAATTCGGCTTTTGGAACTCCGTACATTTGACTAGCATATTCATTTCTGTGGATCAACATCCTCGCTTCAAGTAACATTAGAAATGTCTCTTTGCCCAAGAAATGATAATCAATCTTATCTTTTTCCCCTGGTCTGGGCGTACGCGTAGTAGCTGAAACTACTTTTACTACTTCTGGATGTGCTTCAAGAAGTTTTTTTATTACTGTATCCTTACCAACACCTGATGGACCTGCAATAACCAACACGTCGCCAAGAGAGGAAGAATTTTTCTTTTCAAATTTTTGGCTATCTATCAACAATTGTTCCTCTTCAAACGGTAAAAAAAATTTATCAAATAAATTCTTAAACGATTTAAAATACGCCAACAACGCCTCTCTTTCCTCAGCATTTAATTGCTCAAATTTTTCAATTGCCAAAAACTGCTCTTCTATTTTTTGAATTGTATTTAATGATTCCATATAATTTATTTTTAAATTAAATGACTAAACGCAAAAAGCCCACCGCATGAGTGAGAGCTTGCGTCCTCCATATCAGTTTCCCGATACGGCCGTTCAAGACAAATCCCATGTGATGGGTTTTTTATCTTGAACGGACTCCTTTCACCATGCTTTTAAAATAAAGTTTAGGTTACTTTTCTTATTTAATTGTACTAAGAATATAGCATTTTAGAGAGTTTTTTACAACATTTTTATGATTCTAAAAATCCAAAATCGACCCACAGGAAGAGGTGAAGGGACGACATTCTTTGTGGAATTGCTCGCTAAACAATAAATTTATTATTGCTTACTATTTTTAACTTTATTAAATACTTCTTCTAGTGTTGGACCGTCGCCTTTAGCTACAAAGGCAAGCATGTCTTTATCTCCAGAAACTACGGCTTGATACCCTCTGCAAATACCGTCTACAATATAAAATAATCCATCAGGGTCGTTTTCTACTGCTATGGGAGTATCAACATGTTTACCCAATCTAGTCCCATGAAATGCTTGGGGAGTTTTTGGTTCTTTTCCCTTGCTTGCCATATCTTGAAGTATTTCCTTAAAACTTGTACCTAAATCCCATGTGTTAGCTATTTCTTTTGTAGGAAGAATTTGTAAAGGATTATTTATGTAGTTTTCGGGTGGCGCTATTGCAAATGTATGTTCAGGAACATCTGGTTCTCTTTTATTCAGCCTATAAATTAAATTCTTTTTATACTCGTCAAAAGTTTCAAAGCTTGTCATCTCTTTTGAAAGCCTATCAGCTATTTGATTGAGTGCTTCATCTTTAGTCATATTCATAATCTTGCCATAGTATTTGAATAACACTATATCAAATATTTCTTTTAGCGTTGGACCATTGCCTCCCTCTACAAATGCAAGAATGTTTTTATTCTTAGAAATTACGGCTTGACTTGTTCTATGAAATCCATCTGTGATAGTAAATGTTCCATCACTATTTATTTTTACTGCAATTGGAATTTCTACTTGTCTACCTAGTCTAGCCCCATGAAAAGCACCTGCGTTCGGCTCTATTCCGTCTTTTGCATATTGTTCAAGACCATTTTTTGCGGCAATAGCTTGCGGAGGTAAATTTTCTATTTTATCTAAAGGCACAAGTTGTATCGGATTGTCTATGTAAATATATGGATTTGTATTTTCAAGTGGATTAAAGAGTATTCCGGGTTCTCTTTTTAAAATTATGTCAATTAGATTTTTTCTATATTCAAAAAAATGATTATATCCTTTCATATTTTTTGAAAGTTTTTCTGCGATCTCGTCAATTGAATTATCGGTTGGCTTCTTCATTATTTTACTGATTATTGAAATTGAATGTTTTTATTGTATCACATTTTTTAATCTGGGGAGTGTTTTCTCGTGCACGCACGGGTGGGTGGAGTTTTTGTGTAATCACAAAAACTCTGGGGCAAGCACGAGTATTTTGCGCCTTCGGGCATTTCCGCTATGGTGTCCATGGCTAAAGGACGAGTGCCTGTCCCGAATTGCAATACTGAACTTCAGAGCGAAAGCGACACCACGAAAATAATATTGAAAAACGTAGAGTGGGGATGGCGAGGGCAGAACACTCTCGGTAATCCGAGAGTGTAGTCCCGACCCGGGGAGAGGAAACTTCCTCTCCCCAAGAAGCGCGGGCTAATGCCCGCCCATAAGCACCCAGGCACTCGTAGCCATAGCGGAAATGCCCGAAGGCGGATGCGCCGAGGGTGCTGTTCCCTTTAGTTTGGACACAATACGATATGATGAACGAAGGCACCGATTGAATTTGCATTTGAGTTGCAGAATTCCGAATCTCGCCGAATTTAAAAAAATAAAAGCCCGCGCGGATTCCCTCCCAGACCCTGCCTCCGCGCGGACAAAATTCAAAATCCTCGCCGAATTTAAAAAACATTAGTCTCGGTTTTGCGAATCCTCCCTCCCGCAAAATAGTTTCGCAAAACCGAGTCCATTTTTTCTTGAACGGCTCATTTACTGGCATTTGAGCCGTTCAGTACATTTGCACATTTCCGCTTTCTTGCTTTGCAAGAACACGCGCGTACTCGCGCGTGAGGGCTTTGCCCTGCGGAATGTACCGACTATTTATTTTGAAAATAGGTTCTGATATGGTTTAATAAACACACCTTAAACGAACTAAATGGTTTTGAAGAAGATAAGGAGTGGGCGTTGCGAAGCAACGCCCACGCTGTTTCGCCCGTTTTCGCCAATGAATTCTGGGTTCGGAAGGGAGCCCCGCCTTCGGCGGTGCGCACTGTTTTTTCGCCAAGAAGGAGGTTCGCATCAAATGCAATTTTAACTAAATACAAAAAGAATTTTTGTTGCATAAATATTTTTGGTATACTGGCTATGCACACAATTATTATTAGTAAATCAGCAGAAATGGTTATGCTAGAACAATTTTGATTTACGTTGAAATTGTGTGCCTAGCATAACCATTTCTGCTCCAAAAATAAATATATGCAAAAATTCTTTTTGTATGCTCGCAAGAGTACTGATGTCGAGGACAAGCAAGTGTTAAGTATTGAAGCACAACTCACCGAATTGCGGGAGTATGCCAAGCGAGAGGATATTATCATTTCCGCCGAAGTGGTAGAAAAACAATCTGCGAAATACATTGGTCGTCCATTGTTTAATAAGATGTTAGATGAGATTGAAAAAGTCGGCGGAAACATCCTCGCATGGAACCCCGATCGTCTCGCCCGCAATTCGGTGGACGGAGGTCGGGTGATTTATCTCCTCGACACGGGAAAACTTGCGAGCCTGAAATTTCCTACTTTTTGGTGTGATAACACTGGTCAGGGGAAATTTATGCTCAACATGGCTTTCGGGCAAAGCAAATACTATGTGGATTCTCTTTCCGAAAATACAAAGCGTGGACTTCGCCAAAAAGTTAGAAACGGAGAATACCCAACGCTTGCTCCTGTCGGATACATAAATGATTCTCGGATAAAAAGTGTCATTGTTGATAGAAAGAAAGCGAAAATCATCAAGCAAGCGTTTGAGCTGTATGTGAAAGGCAACCAACGACTTGAAGACATCGCAAACTTTTTGGCGAAGAAAAATATAATTTCGAAAAGAGGAAACATAATCCACAAATCCCGTGCGACTTCAATTTTATCAAATCCTTTCTACACTGGATTGTTTCGCTATGGTGGCGAACTTCATGAAGGAAAGCACGAGCCAATCATTTCAAAGAAACTTTTTGACCAAGCACAGGAAATGTTGAAACTTCGTGGTAAACCAGACAGAAAAGCAAAGAATGAACCTCAATCATTTTGCGGACTCATTTCCTGTGCTTCATGCGGAATGATGATAACTGGCGAATACAAGGTTAAGAAACAAAAAAATGGAAATGTTCACGAATATATTTACTATCACTGCACCAAGAAAAACAAAAGTGTGAAATGTAAAGAACCTTGTATTCGCCAAGAGGAATTAAGTAATCAGTTATCATCGATCATTCAAAAAGTTTCTTTGCCCAAAGACTGGGCGGAGGAATTAAATCGCATAGCGTTAGAAGACCACAAAAACTCCGCCCAGTTTTTAACTGCTGGTGTGAAAGAGAAAGAAGAAAAAATACAAAATATCAAAATCAAACTGGAGCGACTTCTCACAGGATACCTTGACCAAGATATTGAAAAAGAAATATATCGTGCTGAAAAATCAAAATTATTATTTTCCAAGAAGTCGCTAGAAGAAGAAATTATCTCTCTTTCACACAAGCAAAATGCTTGGCTCGAACCTTTCCAAAACTGGGTAAAAGTCGCACAGGGATTGGACAAAATTGCATTTGATACCGACCTTTTTGCAAAAAAGGTCGTAGCCAAAGAAATCTTTGGCTCGAACCTGCTTCTTGGCGAAAAAACAGTGCGCACCGCCGAAGGCGGGGCTCCCTTCCGAACCCAGAATTCATTGGCGAAAACGGGCGAAACAGCGTGGGCGTTGCTTCGCAACGCCCACTCCTTATCTTCTTCAAAACCATTTAGTTCGTTTAAGGTGTGTCTGGAAGGAATCGGACCTTCGACCTCTGTCTTATCAGGACAGCGTTCTACCACTGAACTACAGACACAAATTTTACTACCGGGGTCAGGACAGCGTTCTACCACTGAACTACAGACACAAATTTTACTACCGGGGTCAGGACAGCGTTCTACCACTGAACTACACACTCGATGAAAAAACTATAACAAAAATACGCTATCCAAGCAAATTTGCTTGATTTTTAAAATTTGATAAAATTAAATCATGAAAAAGATAGTCATGGTCAGCGGGGGATTTGACCCGGTTCATGTTGGTCATGTGCGAATGTTTGAAGAGGCTAAGAAATTGGGCGATGAACTGGTGGTGGTGATAAATAATGATGATTGGAAAAGAAAAAAAAGGCGTCACGTTTTTATGCCGGACACTGAGCGTAAAGAAATAATACAAGCATTTAGATGTGTGGACCGGGTAGTTTTGACGGGGCATAAGAATCCAGAAAACCCGCAAGAAATGAGTGTCATCCAAGAACTACAAAAAATAAAACCGCACATTTTTGCAAATGGAGGAGACAGAAATGAAGAAGATGCTAGAAATCCAGAGTCGTCTTTGTATTATGAAGTAGAGGTGTGTAAGAAGCTTGGTATCGAGATGTTTTTCAATATTGGACATGGTGGAAAGGTGCGCAGTTCTTCAGAATTATTAAAAGAATATGCTAAAATAATAAAAAAATAAATGAAACCTTTAAATTTCAAAAAACTTCAAAAAAAAGATTTATTTGTTTTTGATTTAGATGGAACTCTGATAGAAACAAAATCACCTCTGGAAGATGATATGTCTGAATTAATAACTTGGCTTCTGAAGGTAAAAAAAGTCGCTATAATTGGGGGAGGAAAATACGATATTTTTCAAGAATTATTTATTCGCAAACTCAAATGTCCAAGGGAGCTTCTTAAAAACCTTTTTTTGTTTCCTACTACTGCAACCTCTTTTTATAGGTATAATAATGGTTGGAAAAACGTTTATGCCAAACTTTTGACTATTTCTGAAAAAAACAAAATTAAAAAAGCCTTTCTAGATGTATTTAGAGAAATGGGATATAATCATCCTAAAAAAACTTATGGACAAATTATAGAAGATCGGGGAACTCAAGTATCTTTCTCTGTATATGGACAGGATTTAGTTCGAGTCTTGGGCGACAAGGGTGTGAGAATAAAAAAAAAATGGATAAAGGATAAAAATAATTTAAAAACTAAAATGAAAATTGCCAGGCTGATGGCAAAAAAACTTCCTAACCTGAAGGTAGTAGCGGCCGGATTTACAACTATTGATGTAACTAGGCGGGGAATTGATAAAGCTTACGGTATTCACCAGATTCAAAAGCATTTAAGAATCCCGATAAATAATATGTTTTTTATCGGTGATGCCATATTTCCAGGTGGGAATGACTATGCGATTGTCAAAACAGGGGTAGATTATGCAGCGGTAAAGGGACCTGCAGAAACAAAAAAAATTATTCTTCAGATATTGTAAAATTTTTATGAATTGGATAAAATCTAATATAGTTATATAATATCAAGAACATGGAAAAGTTTAAACCATTTACAAAAGAGCGTCCTTGGGGAAATTTTAGGCAACTCACACATAATAGTTCCTCTACCGTAAAAATTCATAAAATTAAACCCGGGGAAGCAACCAGCTGGCAAAGTCACGCTAAACGCTCTGAATTTTGGTATATTGTAAGTGGCGATGGCCAAGTACTTATTGAAGACAAAAAATACAATGTAACTCCAGGTAATGAATACAATGCTCCGGTTGGGGCGAAGCATCGCTGGATGGCAGGACCGTCTGGCATGGTATTAGTTGAAGTCGCTAACGGAGACTTTGACGAAGAGGATATAGTTCGTTATGAAGACAAATATGGCCGCGCTTAAAAAGAAGAAAAAAATAATAAAGAGAAAGATACCAAAAACCGTTAAACGAAAAACAGTAGTAAAAAAAATAGCTGTCAAAAAGAAAAAGACTTCTGTTCTTAATCTCAAAAGATCCAACAAAAATCCGATTATCACTCCCACTAGCGGCAGATCCTGGGAATCCAAAGCCAGTTTCAATCCCACTGCTATTTTTCATGATGGAAAGGTTCACATTATTTACCGGGCCATCGGAGATTCCGATAATTCGGTTTTGGGTTATGCACAAAGCACTGATGGCGTTAGTTTTGACCAAAATTTCAAAGAACTGGCGTATTCTCATGCAAATGCCCAATCTTTTTCTAAAACAGAGCCGCAAATTAACTATCTCTCCGGCGGCGGCTGGGGTGGCGGATGTGAAGACCCACGGTTGACACTTTTGGGCGACCAAGTGTATATGATATACACAGCTTTCGATGGATGGGGATCGGTGCGGATGGCTTTAACTTCGATTAGTTTGGACGATTTTATTTCTAAACGTTTCAATTGGAAGAAACCGGTTCTTATTTCTCCGCCCAGTGAAATACATAAAAATTGGGCTCTTTTTCCTGAAAAAATACGAAAAGGCGGAAAAGAGAAATATGCTATTTTGCACGCCATTTCCCCGAAAATTATGATAGATTATTTTGATAGTTTGAATGAACTAGACGGAAATAAATATATTTACAGTGTCCACCAAGGCAGTCGCCTGTGGGAATCCCGGGATAAATTGACCCGCGGCATCGGGCCGTCTCCCATCAAAACCAAATATGGCTGGCTGGTTTTGTATCACAAAATGGAAAAGCATGAAACGCATCGTTACAAACTTTGGGCCATGTTGCTTGATAGTAAAGATCCAACTAAAATTCTCCATGATTCAGAGCAACCGATTTTGGAACCCGACGAATGGTATGAAAATGAGGGATACAAAGGCGGAGTGGTGTATTCCTGCGGCGCGATTGTAAAAAATGGAGAATTATTTGTCTATTACGGCGGGGCGGATAAAGTTTCTTGTGTCGCCACGGCAGATTTGGATAAATTTTTGAAAGAGTTGGTTCATAAGAGTGGGTCTAAACTAAAAACTAAAAAGATTATTTAGTATTGTTAATGAAGCACGAAATTGTACAAAAACTTCATAAGAATTTTAATGATTATGCTCAAAAAACTGAAAATGGTTTAGAGTTTTGGTTTGCTCGCGATTTGCAAGCATTACTGGGATACGAACAATGGAAAAATTTCCAAAAAGTAATTGAACGAGCAAAAATAGCTGCTCAAACAGCGAGTTTATCTGTTGCTGACCATTTTGCCGACGCCGGAAAAATGGTCTTGACAGGATCTGGGGCGAAACGTGAAATTGACGATATAGCTCTTACTCGGCACGCTTGTTATCTGATAGCGCAAAATGGCGATCCGCGAAAAGAAGAAATTGCTTTTGCAATGGCATATTTTGCGATTCAAACACGCAAACAGGAATTAGTTGAAAAAAGAATTCCAGAAATGGAACGCCTTGGTTTTCGAGAAAATCTAACCAACTCTGAAAAAGAATTGTCGGGAATTATATATGAACGCGGAGTAGATAATATGGGTTTTGCTCGTATTGTTCCTGAAAACTTGCCACCAGAAGAAGATATTAAAAAAGTTGAGAGACGATTGAAATCGGAAGATAGAAAATTTCTAAAAGGGAGCAAGAAAAAATAAAATTTTATGTACGTCGTCAAAAGATCCCATCACAATCCAATTCTTGTTCCCGATAAAGACCATTACTGGGAAGATTTTGCCACTTTCAATATGAGCGTGGTGAAAGCTGGCTCTATGTTTTACGGCGTTTACCGAGCTATCTCGGCTCCGGATAGGCTGCGCACCCCGGAGAAGATTTCGATTATAGGCATCGGTCGGTGCCGGGACGGGGTGCATTTTGAAGAACGGGTGCCGTTTATCATCCCACAGGAAGACTGGGAAAAATACGGCTGTGAAGACCCGCGCATTACTTTTTTTGAAGGAAATTATTATATATTTTACACCGCGCTTTCCAAATATCCTTTCGAAGCAAGCGGTATTAAAGTCGCGGTCGCCATCTCTAAAGATCTAAAAAAAATCAAGGAACGGCATTTAGTAACGCCTTTCAATGCCAAAGCCATGACCCTTTTTCCGGAGCGCATTACCGGCAAAATCACCGTGCTATTTTCGCTCAACACCGATATACCGCCTGCGAAAATCGCCGTCGCGCAAATGGATCGGATCGAAGATTTGTGGAATCCAAAATTTTGGGAAGAATGGTCTAAGGATGTGGACAAGCATGTCATCGATTTAAAAAAGTCTCCTTATGACCATATCGAAGTCGGCGCTCCGCCGATCAAAACTTCGTATGGCTGGCTTTTGGTGTATTCGCATATTCAAAATTATTTTTCTTCTCCGGAAAATCTGGACCGCATATTTGGAATTGAGGCGGTGATTTTGGACTTGGATAATCCGCTCCGAGTTCTCGGGCGCACCCGCGGTCCGCTCCTCGTCCCCCGGGAATCATACGAGCTTTTAGGTCATGTTCCAGATGTGGTTTTTCCTACCGGAGCGATTATCAAAAAGTCTGCTCGAGGCCTGCCGGGCGGAGATACGCTCTACATATATTATGGGGCGGCGGATATGACCAATTGCGTCGCCCATGTGAATCTGCACGATCTAGTGCGGACTATGCTTCCGGGCTGGAGTTCACGTTATCATTTTGCGCGGGCGGCAGAGAACCCTATTATTACCCCTGACAAGACCCACCAGTTTGAAGCCAAGGCGACTTTTAACCCTGCTGTCATTCGTATACACCACACCACGCATATATTGTATCGAACCCTATCCAATGACAATACTTCTTATATCGGCTATGCCGCGAGCAAGGATGGGGTTCATATTGACGAGCGATTGTCTGAACCCATATATGGTCCACGGGAGGATTTTGAATTAAAGAAAATCTCTGGAGGTAATTCGGGCTGTGAAGATCCTCGGGTGACAAAAATAGGAAAAGTTGTTTATATGTGCTACACGGCCTTTGATGGCATAGGCCCGCCTCGAGTCGCAGTTACTTCTATAACCGAAAAAAATTTCTTGCGTAAGAATTTTATATGGGAAAAACCGGTTCTCATAACCCCGGTTGGTTTTGATGATAAAGATACCTGCATTTTTCCGGAAAAAGTCAAAGGCAATAATCAGAGTCAGTATTTTATTTTACACCGAGTTGGCAATGATCTTTGTGGGGATTATTTGAAAACGCTTAATTTTAAAAAAGACACAGTCAAAAAATGTATAAGAATTATAGGGCCTAGGATAAACAGCTGGGACAGTTCCAAAGTAGGTATCTCTGCGCCGCCCATAAAAACAAAAGCTGGCTGGCTGCTCTTGTATCACGGTGTTTCCAAAAGTCACAATACTTATCGCATTGGAGCTATCCTCTTAGATCTCAAAGATCCAACTATAGTCCTTGCGCGCACGACTGATCCTATCTTTGAGCCGCAAGAACTGTATGAAAAAGTCGGGGTAGTCAACAACGTAGTTTTTCCCTGCGGGATGGCGGTAAAAGATGGCCTGCTTTATATTTACTACGGTGGGGCAGATACCGTGGTCGGAGTGGCCACCATCGAATTGGATATTGTTTTGGGAGCTCTTACGAGGGATGTGAAGAAGTAGAAAAGTATGATATGATATATTATATGAAACCAGAATCATTTAAACCAATAAAAAATAGAATAGATGCCGAAAGAAATAAAAAAATCAAAGATATCTTGTTAAAATTAAGTGCCAGAGGAGACTATGAATATATGGATGAAATTGCAGAATTTTCTAGAAATTTAGAAAAAAAATACTCCGATGCCAGGAAACATATGATATTTCACGATTTAATAGGAAGTGGGTTACCTGCAACTTTCGAAGCAACATACGATGATTTTCCAGGTGAAGACTCAGTCGAAGAATTTGTGAATGACTTATCAAAAAAATATAAATAATATGCAAATAAATTTACTGGGTAAAAATATGGAGGTGACGGAGGCCATACGAGACTATGTGGTAAAGAGAGTTACTAATTTGGGGAAATTGCTCTCTCGGATTGAAGAAGGGAAGGGGAAAGTGATGGTAAATTTTGAAGTTGGCAAGAGCACCAATCACCACAAATCAGGCGACATTTTTCATGCGGATTGTTTGATTAAAATAGATGGGAAAGAATTTTATGGCAGCGCTGACAAGGAAGATTTGTATGAAGCCGTGGATGCCGTCAAGGACAGTCTGTATAACGAAATAAATAAAAACAAAGATCGAAAAAAGGCTCTCTTTAAGCGAGGGGCGCTCAAAATCAAAGAAATGATAAAAGGGATCTCTCGAAAAAATTCTTTTACTTCAAAATAAATTAGTTACGTAATTAACTACGTAATAGATTACATAACTCTATAATCAATTTCTTTTCCATTTTCCGGAATGATTTTTTCGATGATAAATTTATTATCTTCCAGTCTAGCTTTGGTGATTATTATTCTCCTGCCATTTTGAAAAAAGAAAGTTCTGGGCCAAAGAGCGTAGGCTCTGAATTTATTGTAATTTTTTATTGCATCGCCATCTAAATCAATGAGTCCATCTTCTTTTTTTATTTTTTTGCAGTAGGTTGCTTTGGAACCGTCTTGTTTTACCCCTACCCAGCCGGGGGTCTGTAAAATTTTTACCAAAAGTTCTCCCCCGATTTTTACCAAGCGTTTGCGCAATTCCGGAGCTTTTTCGTCAGCAAAAATATTTACTTTTTCTTGGGCTATTATATCGCCAGAATCCAATTCATACGCCATTTTCTGGATGGTGACTCCTGTTTCTGTTTCTCCATTTAAAATAGCTGATTCAACAGGGGAAGCCCCGCGGTATTTTGGCAGAAGGGAATAGTGAATGTTTAAAGAGCCAAGTTTTGGCATATTTATAATTTTTTCCGGCAGGATTTTTCCATAGGCGATGACTATAAATAGATTAAACTCAGCATCCCTACCCAACCTCCCCCTTGATAAGGGGGAGGTGCCGAAGGCGGAGGGGGTAATTTCCCCTGGCTGAATATACGGAATTTTATTTTCTTCAGCCCAAACTTTCACCGGCGGCGGAGTAACGAGCATTTTGCGCCCCTGCGGTTTGTCCATAGAAGTGACAATAAGCGTTGGCAAAAATCCTTCTTGTTTTAAAATCTCTAATGTTTCGGAAGCAACATCCGGCGTTCCAAAAAATACAAAATTTAAATTACTGCGCATGGAATTTAATTTGGTTTCGGCTCTTCGGCTTTGACATCTTTGGCGTGGTCGATAAAGAGGACGCCGTTTAGGTGGTCTGTCTCATGCTGGAAAATCTGCGCGAGCAAACCCGCTGCGCCGCGAGTAAATTTCTTGCCGTTTTCATCGTAAGCGGTGACGGTGGCCTTGAGGGACCTCCAAGTCTTGCCGTATAGTGGGCGGACCGAAAGACAACCTTCAGGCATCCAAATTTTTTCCCGGGAAAGTTTAGAAATTTTTGGATTTATGAAAATTAAGTCTTTGGGAACAAAATCTTTCTGTGCGGGGTCGCTATCTGCGCCTTCTGGCGCAGCGCTGCTTCTCGGCTCGCCAACCTGCGAAACACCCCGTCCAGAAAATTTTGTTCCCAAAACTTTCCCAGACACCACAAAAATCCGCAGTGGATACCCAATTTGCGGCGCGGCGATAGCCACGCCGTCCCCCTGGCTTTTGAGCGCCTCAGACATTTCTCTTAATATTTTTTTTATTTTAGCTGTTTTTATGTCGCCGATGACGACTTCTTTGGCGACTTTACGGAGTATTTTTTCTTCTTTTTGTAAAATTTTCTTCATAATTCTCCTACTTCATTTCCTTTAAGTATTCCAGCAATTTTGGTAGTTTGACTGTATTTTGTGAACGGTTACTCATATCCCGCACGATGACAGAATTATCCAATGCTTCCTTAACTCCAAAAATAAGGGCGTAAGGAATATTAAGTCGTTCGGCGATGGCGAGCTGGCTCCCTAGGCTGTCTTTCGAAAGAGACTGGGCTATCGGAATATGGGCCTTGCGGAGTATTTCAATTATGTTCAAGCTTTTTAACCTTGCCTCACTCCCAAGCTGAATGAAATAAATTTTTGGTTTCTTTAATATGCGTGGTGCCAGTTTCTTGTACCAAAGGGAGGCGATGATCCGGTCGACGCCGATAGATATCCCTACTGCAGGCACGTCTTTTTTTGATCCGATTTGGCGAGCCAAATAGTCATAGCGTCCGCCGCCCGCGAGTGTTAGCGGCGCGCCGTTTTCTCCGCCTGTTTCCTCGATAATTTCAAAAACAGTGCGGGTATAATAAGAAAGTCCGCGCACTAAATTTTTATTTATATTGTACCCAATATTCATTTCTTCCAAATATTCCAATACCTCTTTAAAATGTTTTTTACAGGCAGGACAGAGGAATGAAATCGAGTCCGGGGCATTTTTGTTTATCTCCTTCGTTTTTTCTTCTTTAGAGTCGAGGATGCGCAACGGATTTATTTTTAAACGTTTGCGGTCAATGGGAGCCAAGTCGTCCACGTGCCTTCGATAATAGCCAGCAAGTTCTTTGATATAAACATTTCGGCATTCTTTGTCCCCGATGGAATTTAAATCAATCGAAAGATTTTCAGCTCCTGCCTCTTCTAGAATACTTATCCCGGTTTTAATCACGAGCGCATCCATAATGCTTTTATCACTGCCAAGCGAATCCAGGTCAAACTGCCAAAATTGCCGATAACGGCCGCGCTGGGGTTTGTCATGCCTGAACACCGGACCGTATTGGTAGAGCATAACAGGCTGAGGGAAGGTCTGCATTCCGTGTTCGATATAAGCGCGCGCCAACGGAGCGGTGTGTTCTGGTCGAAGCGCCAAATGGTCTCCGCCTTTGGTTTTTAGCGTATACATTTCTTTGTCCACGATGTCAGTGCCTTCGCCTATTCCGGAGGTAAAAATTTTTTCATTTTCCAATATAGGAGTCTCAATTGGCTTAAAACCATAGTATTCCGCCACCTCTTGAGCTTTTTCAAAAAAACCCTGAAAAGCGTAATATTTTTCATTCATCAAATCTCTCATTCCTTTGGGCGAGGCAACGTCTTGATTTATATTTTTTATATTTTTTTTCATAATTTTACTTGTTCCGTAGTGAGCTTTGCTCTACTACTGGGATTGTTTATCTGATTTTTGATATTGGCCTGGAGATACTCCTATTTTTTTTAGCGGCAGTAAACGCAAGAATGCTTTTCCAGTAATAAATTCTTTTTTGACCGGCCCCCAAGATCTCGAATCAGAACTGCTACTTCTGTTGTCTCCCATTACAAAATACTCATCACTTGCGAGAGCCACATGTGCATCTATTCCGCCGATATTTTTTACAAAAGGTTGGTCTAATTCAAACCCGTCCGGATGTTCGTTATTTGTAATTGTGACTTTATTTTGGCTGCTTTCCACGTCGACGGTTTCATTTGGTAGGCCGATTATTCTTTTGATGTAATAAACATAAGTTGGTTCAAGCGAGTTGCCAGTTTGATGTTTGAACACTACGACGTCATATCTTTTTGGGTTGCCTAGTTTATAGGATATCTTATCGACAATCAAATAATTCGCATTATCGAAAATGGGGACCATCGAACTTCCTAATACTACAAACGGTTCCGCCACGAGAAGGCGAATAGGGACAACTATCAGTATCGCTATGATAGTGAACCGCAAAAGTTCCCAGAATGACTGTCCCTTGGTCGGTTCTTCTATTTTCGTCGGTTCCATGTCAATGAATATAGCATAAAATGTCCTTGACATAGTCGTTAAATTTGTGGTATAACTAGAATCTATAACCCAGAACCTAGAACTTTTGCTATCATGTAATCATGAAATTAGTCGCTGGTTTAGGCAATCCGGGAAAAGAATACGAAAACACACGGCACAACACCGGGCGAATTGTGGTTGGACTGGTGGAAAAAAAATTGGAAGACCAAAAAATAAAATTTATTACTCCGGATAATTTTATGAATAATTCCGGTAAGGCCGTCGCCCCATTAGTTAAAACAAAAAAAGATTTGGAAAATTTGGTGGTGGTCTATGACGATATTGATCTGCCGCTCGGGAAAATAAAAATTTCCTTCAACCGCTCCGCCGGAGGGCATAATGGTTTGGGTTCAATAATCAAAGCTCTCAAAAGCCAAGAATTTTTGCGTATTAGAGTTGGTATTTCTCCCGCCACTCCCAAGGGCGTAGCAAAGAAACCAAAAGGGGAAAAAGCGGTGATAAACTTTATTCTAGGTGAATTCAAAAAATCCGAATTGGAAACAATCAAAAAACTTTCCAAAAAAGTCAGCGAAGCAATTGAAACTATTTTCGCCGAAGGCAAGGATAAAGCAATGTCTCTTTACAATTAAAATAACCATTGACAGGGAATTATATGAAGCTTATAAAATAATGCGTAGCTATGGTGTTTCGGATAACGATCTTTTTACTTGAACATGTTTTTAAACTGTAAACTAACTATTTAGCATTAATAAGCGGTCGCGCACTAATGCTATACTAATGCTATTCAGATTTATTTGCTTCTGAATATTTAGTGAGGGTATGTCCTATTTCTATCTTCTTGCTCTTCGCGCATTTCCTCAACCACAAGTTCTTTTTCTTCGGGATCTAGTTTAGTATTTGGACATTTCTTCTCTCTCTTTTTTAAAATATTTTTTTCTAATTCTCTCTTTGTTTTTTTAATTAAATCTAATTGCTCTAATGACATTTTTTTAAAAAAAGTAATTAATAAAATCTACACCTCTTTCACTGCCTCTATTATAATACTCTTTTCGCCACTGCGCAACGAGACTTTACCCGAGAGGGCTATGCACTTTTCGGCTACCAGGATACCTATGGATTCTTTGAAGATGGAAGGGAAGCAGACGACTTCGATTGAGCCAGTCAAGTCGGCGATTTTTAGGAAGGCCATTCTTTCGTTATTTTTTGTTACGACTTGCCTGACATTTTCGATTATGCCGGCGATAGTAACCGGTACTCCATTCCCAATTTCCTCTTTTATTTTTTTTGTGTTCACCTCCCGGCTTTCTAATTTATTTCGCAGTCGGTCGAGCGGATGCCCAGAAATATACAGCCCCAACAATTCTTTTTCCCAAAGCAGTTTTTCCGCCTGGGTCGCCTCCGATGCTGGTTTTAATTTAAAAACTGGAACGGATTGTTTTAGGTTGCCAAAAAGCGAAGTCTGGTTGGCATTTTGCGTCGATGTCTCGCGGTGGTAGGCGAGCATATCTTCCAGATTCGCAAGCAGGACTCCGCGATCCGCCCATTTGTCAATACAGCCGGATTTGATCAACGCCTCCATCGATTTTTTATTTAAATTTTTATGTTTGATTCGGCCCAGAAAGTCAGCGATGGATTTAAATTTACCATTTGTTTTACGCTCCCGAATAATAGTGTCCGAAATATCCGTCCCTAAATTTTTTATGGTATAAAACCCAAACCTTATTTTTTTACTTTTATTGTTTTTATTTATTTTGCCTTCTTTCTCCGGTTCGCCTCGCTCTTGTTCCGGCGAAGCAGGTAAACAGGTGAAGCCCCCATAGCTCTCATTTATGTTTGGGGGTAAAACTGGTATTTTCATATTTCTACACTCTTCAATTATTTCCGCAATTTTTTCCACATCTCCTGATTCAGCGGTCAGAATAGCCGCCATATACTCCACTGGATAATTGGCTTTCATATAAGCCGTCTGGTAGGCGACCTTTCCGTAAGAGGCGGCGTGCGCTTTGTTGAATCCATAGGCTTGAAATGGTTCAAAAAGTTTCCAGAGTTTTTCCGCGAATTCCGGAGTCTGGCCATTGGAAATGATTCCCTTGGTGAATTTTTCTCTTTGGGCGGCCATCTCTGCTGGGATTTTCTTACCGACGGCCTTGCGGAATTTGTCTGTTTCTTCCCAGTTGTAGCCGGCAAGTTCAATCGCGCAAAAGAGCAGGTCGTCTTGGTACACGATGAGTCCATAAGATTCTCCCAAGAATTTTTTCATCCGTGGATCCAAATATTTCACCAGTTTCGGATTATGTTTTCTTTTTATATATTCCGGGATAATTTCCATAGGGCCGGGGCGATACAGGGCAACCATGGCGTTGATGTCATGAATCGAAGTTGGTTTTAATTCTTTCAAATATCGAGTCATGCCGCTACCATTTAATTGAAAGAGCCCTTCGGTTTGTCCAGAAGCCAAGAGTTCAAAAGTTTTCTTATCGTCGAGCGGTATTCGCTCAATGTCTATATCTATGTTGTAGAAATTTTTTACCAAACTGACCGCATCGGCTAAAATTGCTAAATTTCGGATACCCAGAAAATCAAATTTTAAAAGTCCGGCACCACCACCATAGTCTGGGTCAAGAGAATACATGTCATATTGAGTAATTATGGCTTCACCCTTGGGATCATATTGAAGTGGAGTGTATTCCGTCAGGGGCAGGGGAGAGATGACCACTCCCGCCGCATGTACCGAGATGTGTCGGACGCAGCCTTCGAGTTTTTTTGCTAAGTCTATTATTTTTTTTGTATCCACTTCTTCCTTGTAGGCTTGAGCCAACTCGGGTACTATCTCCATAGCATGATCTAGAGTCATCGGCATACCTTGTGAGCCGAGCGGAATCATTTTAGAAAGTCGGTCACCGATGGTGTATGGATATCCCAGTGCTCGGGCGACGTCGCGGACGGCGCCGCGGGCCATCATTGTGCCGAAGGTTCCCACTTGAGCCACTTTATCTTCTCCATATTTTTTCTTTACATATTCAATCATTTCATCCCGCCGATTATCGGCAAAATCCATGTCGATATCTGGTGCCGAGGGACGGTATGGATTCAAAAATCTTTCAAACGGCAGTTTGTAGGCTATGGGGTCTACATTGGTGATCCCGAGGAGGTAGGTCGTCATCGAGCCAGCCACCGATCCCCGGATCGTGGTCAAAATTCCATTTTCTTTGGCGTAGCGCATAAGGTCTCCCACTACCAGAAAATATGGCGCGTAGCCTTTGTCTTTAATAATTTTTAATTCGTACTCGACTCTTTCTTTTAATTCCGGTGTGGCGTTAAGTTTTAATCTATTGAAGCCATCATAAGCAAGATGGCGCAATTCTTCATCGTAACTTTTCCCAGATTCAATTTTAAAATCCGGGAAAACCCATTTTTTAAGTTCCAGTTCCAGATCACACATTTCCGCTATTTTCATAGTGTTGGTGACTGCTTCCGGAATATCTTTAAAAACTTCGAGGGCTTTCGCTGTATCGATAAAAGAAAAATCATCGTCAGAAAATTCGAATTTTACTCCATCTTTTACATCGCCTTGGGTGTTTATTTGCAGTAGAGTATGGTGCGCATCATGATCATCACTACAAGGATAATGCGAGTCTTGTGTTCCAACAATATCTACATTGTGTTTCCTTGCCAGCTTGATCAGATTTTCTCGCACCATTTTGTCACTTTCCACTGATGGATGACACTGAATTTCTATAAAGTAATTTTCTTTGCCAAAAATATTTTGATATTCCTGCACCAGCGCGTCGGTTTTTTTTGAATCGCCTTTTAAAACTGTCTGAGAAAGTTCACCGCCCAAGCATCCCGAGAGGGCAATAAGACCGCCGGAATATTTTCGCAGGATTTCTTTGTCCATCCTAGGCTTGTAATAATATCCCTCCAAGTTAGCGATTGTTACCAACTTCATCAGATTCTTGTAACCTTGCAAATTTTTCGCGAGTAAAGTCAAGTGGTAATATCTTTTAACGCCTCCAGCTTCGGCGGTTCGATCCGTCCGACTTCCAGCCGTCATGTATGCTTCTACTCCGATGATCGGCTTAATTCCTTCTTTTTTTGCGAGTTTATAAAATTCAATAGCGCCATACATATTGCCATGGTCAGTGATAGCCATCGCCGGCATGTTGAATTTCTTGGCCAGGGCCACTAGATCCTCAAGCTTAGAAAGGCCGTCCAATAGGGAATAGTGCGAGTGGGTATGGAGGTGGACGAATTGTGGGGTTTCGGATTCTTTTTGCATTTCTGTATAATAACATATTACTTAACCCCCTGAATCCCCCTTATCAGGGGGACTTTCTGAATTTTTCCTCCCTTGATAATGGGAGGCTAGGAGGGGTTGTATTTTATGATATACTTAAACTATTATAATTTATTTATTAAAAAATTTATGAAAAAAAGATATTGGTTGAGGGTCGGTTCTGTATTCTTTGTAGTTAGTTTAATTGTAAGCTCGTATGCTGCATTTTTAATGTTACAAAATACTGCAAGAGTTAGTGTTATTAGTCAACCTCAACCTTTTGATATTATAGATTATTTACATTTTATCCCTGGTATTAATTCTCTCATCTGAGGACCTATTGGAATAATTATCGGTGTGATAATACTATCTTTACTATATGGACTCGTTGGAGCAATAATTGGTGGATTATATGGTAAAATTAAAAATAGAAATAAAATTTAGACAGGAACGGTATTGACAATATCATAACAATGTATATACTTGTAATATGACTACACAAATAATGTTTAAAATAGAAAATAAGCTCAAAAAAGCAGCCCAGAAGAGAGCAAAAAAAGAAGGGATCACCCTCAGTGATTTTTTTCAGTCGGCTACTCGGTCCTTCATAGAAGGACGTTTGAACGTGGGTCTTACAGGAGAGGATATGCAGGAAGATTTTGAAATGTATAATTCTATAAATTATAAAAAAAGCATAGCCAGGGCCAGAAAATCAAAAAAGTTTTATACTAGTTCGCAACTCTACAAAAAATTAGGGTTATAATATATGCGTTACTTGGTTACCTCCGAGGGGGTAAAAACTTTATCAATACTTCCAAAATCAATTCAGAAAAGAATTCTTCAAAAGTTGGATTTTATTTTTAAAACCAGTAATCCGCTTAATTTCTCGAAAAGGCTCGAGGGTTTTGAATTTGGTGATTATCGTATGAGGATAGGAGATTATAGAGCTTCTTTTGATGTAAGACAAAATACGGCTTATTTTTTAAGATTTGGGCACAGAAAAGATTTTTATAAATAAAAATACATGTTATAATATTGACTATGAAAACAATCAAAGTTGGCATTAATGGTTTTGGGAGAATCGGCAGAGCGTTTTTGAAAGTCGCTTGGGAGCGGCCGGAGATTGAGATTGTGGCGGTGAATGATCTTGGGTCTGTGGAGAACATGGCATATCTTTTGAAATACGATACTGTCTATCATAAGTGGGATCATCCCGTGCGAGTCCAGAATTCTCAGGGCTCTAACGGGACAAGCGACAATTATATTGTGATTGGTGATAAAAAGGTAAGAGTTCTAGCGGAAAAAGAGCCGAATAAACTTCCCTGGAAAGATTTGGGTGTGGATGTAGTGGTGGAATCCACCGGGCTTTTTGTGAATTATGAGAAGGCGAAAGTGCATCTTGACGCAGGGGCAAAAAAAGTTGTTATTTCTGCGCCTGTCAAAGATTCTGCGGAAGCCTTGCTTCCGCCAGTTGGCGGAAGCAAGGCTTCCGCAACTTCCGCAACTTTAGGCGAGACAATTTTGATGGGTGTCAATGAAGAAAAATTCGGCACTTGCGATATTACTTCCAACGCGTCTTGCACCACCAACGCCGCTTCGCCTCTGATCGCTATTTTAGACGAAGCTTTAGGAATTGACAAAGCGCTTTTGAATACGGTGCATGGATATACCGCCAGCCAGTCAATCGTCGATGGGCCAAACAAAAAAGATTTTCGTGAAGGCCGCGCCGCAGCGCAAAATATCGTGCCGAGCTCGACGGGTGCAGCCATAGCCGTGACCAAAGCGTTTACCAAGCTCTCCGGACTTTTTGATGGCATTTCGATGCGGGTGCCGGTGCCTGCCGGGTCAATTGTGGATATCACTTTTATTTCCAAGAAAGGTACGAGCATAGAAGAAGTAAATGAAATTCTCAAAAAAGCGGCGCAAGAAAAAAGATGGGAAGGAATTTTTAATGTGACCGAAGAAGAACTTGTCTCCAGCGATATTTTAGGCAATCCATATGGATCTATCGCGGACTTAAAACTCACCCGTGTCGTCGGCGGAAACCTCATAAAAGTCATGGGTTGGTATGACAACGAGATGGGGTATACGCATACTTTAGTCGAGCATGTGATTAAAACAGGTAATTCAATAAAATAAATTTATGAATAGACAAAAAGTTTTAAATTGGATTGGAGGAATTTGGTTTGTGGTGAATCTACCGATTCTTCCTTTTGTTGGACCGGCAGTTTATGCAATTTTAGGTAATTATTTTTTTGACCAAAGAGTGCCATATGCGGTTGTCACGCTCATTGTGTTCACAACATTTTTGGTTTTGAGTAAAAGCTGGTCGGGTAAATATATGAAAACGCCTGTAATTTTGTCTGTGATTGTATTTCTTTATGCAACTTTGCAATTGGTGGTGGTTCAAGATTTTTTAGTAACACATCGACCCCTACTTTTTTGGATAATATTTGTAGTATTGGTTAGTGTAATTTGTATAGCAGTTATAAAAGCAATGCGTGGAGAACTGAATAAATAAAATTTTAGTTTTCGCAAGAGTTTTCGCAAGAACCGTTCTTGCGACAGGTGTTATTAAAACAGGTAATTCTATAAAATAAATTTATGAAACAAAAAAGATATTGGTTGAGGGGAGGGGTAATTATAACGAGCGTACCTCTTTTATATCAAATTTTTATGTTACCTTTTTCTGAAAGTTATAACCTAAATATTTCCAAAATTCTTCTTTATATTTTACCCTATTTCATAATCGGAATGTTTTTCGGCTGGATTTACGGAAAAATAAAAAATAGAAATAAAAGTATTTAGTTTCAAAAATGGAAATAAAAAACTTTACAACTGATATAGATAAATTCTTAGATAATTTAGAAGAAACTACTAGAAGTAAAGTTTCAAAAGTTGTGCATATGTTAATGATGGCTGGGAATGATATTGCGATGCCTTATAGTAAAAGTTTAGGTGAAGGACTTTTTGAATTACGCATATCAGGCAAAATTCCTATTAGGATAATATATTGTTTTTATGAAAATTACGCTATTTTGCTTCATGCCCTTATAAAAAAGAGTGACAAGATACCAAAGCGGGAATTGGATTTAGCTAAAAGAAGATATGACACAATTCTTTAAGTTATCCACTTGCATAATATAACGCATATGTTATACTCTTAAGTATGAAAAAAGAACAAAAAAAATCAATAAAAGATATGACCAATTTTTCTAATCTTCATAATAAATGGATGAAGGATCTAAAGTTTAAAAAGGCTTATGATGACCTGGAGCCAGAGTTTGCTATTGTTCGCGCAATGATAAAAATGCGGCTAAAAAATAAAATGTCTCAGAAAGATTTAGCCAAGAAGCTCGGCACCAAGCAGCCAGCGATAGCTCGGTTCGAATCCGGGGCGTATAACCCAACTATTTCTTTCTTGAAAAAGCTTTCAACCGCGCTAGGGGGAAAATTAGAAATTAAGATTTAGTGCAAGAGGTGCTATAATAAACTCATGAAAATATTTATTGGAACAGATCATGCGGGGTATGTGCTCAAGGAAAAGCTTGTCTCCACTTTGAAGGGAGAGGGATATGAAGTTGTTGATAGGGGCGCCTTTGAATATGATGAGCATGACGATTATCCGGACTTTGTGATTCCGGTAGCCGAAGAGGTCTCCAAAGACCCAGAAAATGTGAAGGGCATTATAATCGGAGCGACGGGGCAGGGCGAAGCTATAGCCGCGAATAAATTTTCGAATGTGCGGGCTATGGTTTATTACGGTAAGACGCCAGTCGTGGTGGACGATGAAGCGGATATCATAGTCCGTTCGCGTGAACACAACAATTCTAATGTTTTATCTTTAGGAGCCCGCTTTTTGACCGAAGAGGCAATGATGATGGCGGTAGATGAGTGGCTCAAGACCCCGTATTCCGGTTCGGAAAGGCACGTTCGCAGGTTGGCCAAGATAGACAATATTAAATTGCAAAAATAATGGAAAATAAATCAGAATTCTTAAAAGTAGCGATAAAAGCGGCGCTCGAGGCAGGAAAGATTCTGGAAAAATATTTTGAGACGGAGATATTGAAAGAATTTAAAGAAGATACCAGCATTGTTACTTTGGCTGATAGAGAATCCGAAGAAGTAATAAAAAAAATAATACTAAATGCCTTTCCTACTCATTCAATTTTAGGTGAAGAGATGGGTATGGCGGGTCAAGAAAGTGACTATGTATGGCATGTTGATCCTGTCGATGGCACAAGAAATTTTGTTAATGGTATTCCTATTTTTGCGGTTTCTATTGCTCTTGTATATCAGGATAAAGTAATTATAGGTGTGGTTTATAATCCTGTTGCTCGCTCTCTTTTTTATGCATCCAAGGGAAAAGGAGCGTATTTAAATAATAAAAGAATATTTGTTTCAAAAGATGATAAAGATCGTGCTATTATCACAGTATCTCCTGGAAAGTTGGATGTAGAGAAAAAACTTTTTCTGGAACTTTTTCATGATTTACCCAACATTATTCGTTCGACGAGAAATTTGGGGTGTACTGCCCTTGAACTCTCATATATAGCTCGTGGCGGAATAGAGGCAAATATTCAGCTTGGGTGGTCATATACTTACGACTTTGCTGCAGGGACTTTGTTAGTGCAAGAAGCAGGAGGTACAATAACAATGCTTGATGGCAGTCCTTGGAAATTTCCCGAACACCACTTCATCTCTTCCAATGGTGTTTTTCATAACTTACTCGTCGAGGAAGTTAAAAAACAAAAAGCGAAGTTGAATATCAAACAAAGCTATGAGTGAAATAATTCCGGCAATTTTGGAAAAAAATTTTAACGAAATAAAAAACAAGCTGACATCTTTACGTGAGCATGTAAAATGCGTGCATATAGACATTTGCGACGGTGTATTGACGTCTAGCGTCACCTGGCCATATGGCGGAGGTCAATTGGGTGGTTTTGAAGACTCGGATTTCAAAAAAATTATAAGTGAAGAAGAAGGAATGCCGTTTTGGGACGATTTTGATTTTGAATTTGATTTGATGGTCGCTGATGCGGTGGAGAATTTTGATTTGTATATGAAATTGGGGCCGAGAAGAATGATTTTTCATCCAGATTTGGGAGGGAATATCGAAGACTTTGAACAGTTCTTTGAAGGTTTGGATGTGTATATCAGAGATAATGTGGAAATTGGGCTTGCTTTCAAGCCGAGCGATGATTTGTCGATGGTGTCTAGACTTTCACACAAAGTTGATTTCTTGCACTGCATGGGTTCGGATAAGATAGGATTTCAAGGTGAAAAGTTTTCCGACCAAGCCTTAGAAAACATAAAACTTCTTAAAAAAAATCTGCCAGGAATTGTAATATCCGTGGATATTGGTATTAATCTGCAGAATGCAGAAAGTATTGTAGTGGCCGGCGCAGACCGGCTCACCGTGGGTTCTAGTATCTGGAAGAGCGGAGACCCTATCGGTGTACTACAAAGCTTCCAAAGTTTGGTATAATGAAGCTGTGCTTTTAACTGAAGAAAAAATAAAAGAGCTAGAAATAAAAGCGAACGAGATTCGCAAAAGTATTATTGAGATGTTGCTCGTTGCGGGGAGCGGGCACACGGCGGGGCCCTTGGGCATGGCGGATATTTTTACGCTTTTTTATTTCCACATTTTAAAACTTGATCCCAAGAAGCCGGATTGGGAAGAGCGCGACAGACTCGTGCTTAGTAACGGACACATCTGTCCAGTTTTGTATGCAACGATGGCCCACGCTGGATATTTTCCATTAGAAGAACTGAAGACTTTGCGCAAATTTGGTACCCGACTCCAAGGACATCCGCATCGGGAGTATTTACCATATCTCGAAACTTCTTCCGGGCCGCTTGGCCTTGGGCTTTCGCAGGCGACGGGCATGGCTTTGGCAGACCGGATGGACGGCAAAGACAAAGATCGATTTATTTATTGTTTCATGTCGGATGGAGAACATGATGAAGGCAATACTTGGGAAGCGATTATGTTGGCGGGAAAAAATAAATTGCGGAATTTAATTGCGGTTGTTGACCGAAATAATATTCAGATCGATGGCTTTACCGAAAATATCATGCCGCTCGAGCCGCTGGTAGACAAATGGCGGGCTTTTAACTGGCATGTGGTTGAGGTCGGCGGGCATGATTTTAGAACGCTCAATGAAGCAGTCGAAGAAGCGCAAGCGATATATGAAAAACCTACGGTCATTATCTCGCACAATATTCCAGGCAAGGGCGTGCACGAGTTTGAAAGGGATTATAAGTGGCATGGCAAACCTCCAAATAAAGAAGAAGCCAAGATGGCACTTCACGAATTGCGAACACTTGGTGGCAAGATTCGAAGCGAGCATCAATAAATTTAAATATATGAAAGAAAATATATTTGAAACAATAAAAAAATTGGACAATAATGGCAAAGAATATTGGTCATCTCGTGAACTCTCAGAAATTTTAGAGTATGCTGATTACAGAAAATTTTTAGGAGTTATTGAAAAGGCTAAAATAGCTTGCGAAAATAGTGGAGAAGTTATCCACAACCATTTTGTCCATACCGACGAAATGGTTCCAATTGGATCTGGCGCGGAAAGACCTGTGGATACCATATATCTTTCTCGCTACGCTTGTTATCTAATTGTTCAAAATTCAGATCCCACTAAGGTTGTAGTTGCAAAAGGTCAAACTTACTTTGCCATTCAAACACGAAGACAAGAAAACGCAGAAAATATTAAAGGTGAAGGAAACGCAAATCTAGCACATTTTAATGTAGGTCAAAAAGTAAGAAATACAATTGTAAGCCTTGGTGGTACAATGCCGGAAGAGCTTCCTACTCCTGACGCTATCGGCAAAGCGGAGACAAGGATAAGAAGTTCAAAGAAGATAAAAAAATAAAAAATTAAAATTTATGTTAAATCCCAAATTAAAACTAAACCCTAAAATATTCAATGCAGATTGTGAGCAAGTGCCAATCCGAAAAGGTTTCGGTGAAGGGTTGCTCCGGGCGGGGGAGTTGGATAAAAACGTGGTCGCCTTATGCGCAGATTTGACGGAGTCTACCCAAATGATTTTTTTTAAAGAAAAGTTTCCGGAGCGTTTTGTGGAAATTGGGGTGGCGGAGCAAAATTTGGCTACAGTTGCTTCTGGTATGGCGGCCATGGGCAAAATTTCTTTTATCTCGAGCTATGCAATGTTCAGCCCTGGGCGCAATTGGGAGCAGATCCGGACGACTATCGCCTACAATGATCGCAAAGTGGTGGTCGTGGGTTCGCACGGTGGAATCTCAGTGGGGGCTGACGGTGGGACGCATCAGGCGCTGGAAGATATCGCTTTGATGCGGGTAATTCCAAATATGGATGTGGTGAGTCCTTGCGACAGCATCGAAGCGAAAAAGGCGACGCTGGCTTTGGGAACGAGTAAGAGACCAGCATATCTCCGCCTTGCGCGGGACAAAACCCCGATCATCACTACCGAAGAAACTCCTTTTGCGCTCGGCAAAGCGGAAATTTATTGGCTGCCGGAGGTAGGGCTGGCCCAAGTGGGCATCATCGCAACCGGGTCTCTGATGCATCGCGCGCTTCTCGCGGCCAAAGAATTGGAATCCGGAGAAGAATCACAGCGAATCAAAACAAAAGTTATGAATCTCTCGGGCATCAAGCCCATAGATAAAAATGCCATCATAACTCTTGCCAGAGAGACCAAAAGAATCGTGACTGTCGAAGAGCACCAAGTAGCCGGCGGCATGGGTTCGGCCGTAGCCGAAATTCTCGCGCAAAATTTTCCGGTGCCCATCGAATTCATCGGCGTGCAAGATAAATTTGGACAAAGTGGCACACCAGATGAGCTCGTGGAGCATTATGGTATGGGCGTTCAATTCGTCAAAGAGGCGGTGAAAAAAGTTCTGGGGAGGAAATGAGAATCGAGGGGAACGACATCCATAGTATTTACAAATTTTCCTCTTTTTTAATTTTGTTCTTAATGTCTCTGATTTTTTGCTTGTAGTCCCCGATAATTTTCAAAAATTTAGAAATTTCTTTATTTTGGCTGTTTGTATTATTTTCTTGGATTTTATTTTTTACTTTAGTTTTCATGTCCTGGTATTTGTCTTTCAGAAAATTAGTGGACTTCACATAAAATCGCAGGCTAGTCACTAGCCCGGTGTATCCGTGCTTTCGCATATTTTTCACCATTAGGTGCTTGATTTCTTTCAAGAAAGGAACTTCGAACAAGACTTCTTCATGATCTACAATCTGATCATGCTCCATGATGACCAACTTTCTACTGATCATAAGGATAATGGCAGTGAGCGACGCAAAGAATAAAATTAATAAAAAATACATCATCGTTTTATTTTTAAACTGAACACTGCCTTATCTCCTTTATCTTGGCCTTATTTTTTTGGAGAAGATGGCCCACGGTTTCTCCAGAATCCTTGATGAATGCCTGCTCCGAGAGCGTCTTTTCTTTGAAGTAAGTTCCTATCTTGCCATCCAGTATTTTCTTTTTTATTTCTTCCGGCTTGTCGATGAGAGCAATTTCTTTCTGAAAAACTTCGGTGATTGTTTGCTTGGTGTCGGGAGTTATTTCCTCGCTAGTTATATATTCCGGTTTCATGGCGGCAATATGCATGGCTATATCGCGGGCCAGCTCCGCGCTACCTCCTTCCAAACTCGTGATCACCGCGATCTTGTTATTATGTACATAACTTCCCAGATAACCTTTGTCTTTGTTTGATACTTCATAGGCGTCTCCGAGCTGAATATTTTCTCCAGTTTTTTGGATGATAGGATCGATCAGATCTTTGGCCAAAACTTTCATCTTCTCTAACCCCTTCGAAAGTGCAATATCGGCGAGTTTGCCGAGGAGAGTGGTAAAGTCCTCATTTCTAGCAACAAAATCCGTCTCACACAAAAGAGAAACTAAGACCGCTTTTTTGCCTGCCTGCGCAGGCAGGTCTTTTAGCTTGATCGTTACCGCGCCGTCTTTAACCTCGCGGCTGCCTTTTTTGAGCGCAATGTCCGAGCTGGTCTTTTTCAAGATTGCTAGCGCTTTTTTCATATCGCCTTCGGCCTCTTCCAGAGCGTGTTTGCACTGCATTACCGAAATACCAGTGGCATCCCTTAATTCTTTGATTATCTCGGTTGTTATGGAAAGTGGCATATTATTCTTTGATCGGGACGACCACAGTTCCGCTTTTGTAAGCGCTTGCTATGGTCTCTCCGAAGAACTTTATCGAAGGAATGCTGGAATCATTGCCGATAATAGGGTACTCAATGCCTTTAATGTTTGAATCTGAATTGATCAGAGAAATTATCGGCACATTTGATTTTTGAGTTTCGGTAGCGGCAATATGTTCGCCCCTGGCGTCAATAATAAACAGCGCGTCCGGAGCTTTTTTCAAGCCAATCAGCCCGGAATAATATCTTTCAAGTTTTTCCATTTTTTTCGCCATTACCACTCGTTCTTTTTTGGTATACTTATCAAGATTGCCTTCCGCGCTATCTTTGCGATAATTTTCCAACTCCATGATTCTTTTTTTTATTTCAGTAAAATTACTCAAAGTGCCTCCAATCCAGCGCTCAGCAACATAAGGCATATTTAAAGATTCGGCTATGTTTTTAGTTATATTTTTGGCTTCGGGCTTAGTGCCGACGAAAAGTATAATTTTACCAGCGGCACCCAAACTTTTGGCAAATTCGGACGCTCTCTCCAGCATCTTGCTCGTTTTTTCCAAATCAATTATATCTGTTTTATTTTTGGTGGCGTATATATATTTTGACAGACTTGGGTGCCTTCGCGTTTTCGAATAACCATAATGCGCTCCGACTTTGAACATTTTTTCAATAATGGTGTCCGAAATTTCAATATCTTTTATTTTTGGCATGCAAGCAGTATAGCAGAGACTTACCCACTTTGCAAATTAATGTCTTGTTCAATTTAGGGATTAATATTTTTATAGCATCTTATGTATAAACAAGTCGTATTTCCCCTAATTCTTCCTTGATCAGTCCTTTGATTTCCATTATCGTAAGCATTGCATTAGCGGCTGGAATAGGAAGTTTCATGGTGCGAATCAGATCGTCGCGAAATATTGGTTCGCGCAACAACTCAGTAATTTTTTTTTCTTCTGGTGACAAATCTGCAAAAAGCCTGGCTTGTTTTTCTTCGTCTTTTGGCAATTCAAAACCAAGCGCCTCCAATACATCTTCCGAGCAAGTGATGGGAGTGGCGCCCTGCCTCAATAATCTATTTGTGCCTTTAGAATTTGAAGAAAAAATTGACCCTGGCACTGCTAGTAAATCACGATTGTACTCTGTGGTCAGTCGTGCGGTGATAAGTGTGCCGGACTTTTCTTCGGCTTCAATTATGAGCACCGCTTTCGAAATACCTGCCATCAATCTATTTCGCATCGGGAAGCTCCACTGGGTCGCTTTGAAATCAGGTTCAAATTCTGAAATTAAACAGCCGCCGGAATCTACGATTTCTTGCATCAACCGCACATTGGTTTTTGGATACATTGCAGAAGCAGAGAGTCCTGAGCCGGGAAAGACAATCGTTTTCATTCCTATTTGCATCGCCTTCTTGTGAGCGATCGTGTCTATACCCATGGCAAAACCAGAGACTATTACTATCGGATATCCTTTTAAGCCAGTAATTATTTTTTCACACGCTTCTTTTCCGTATGAAGTAAATTTTCTCGATCCCACCACGCATAGATAAATTAAATTTTCGTTGCTTGGCAAATCGCCGATGATCCAAAGGTCTTCCGGGGGTTGAGGGATTTCCAAAAGCGCTTTAGGAAATTTAGTTTTTGGTAATTTTTTAATTTCCATGATATGATTATAACATGTTAGACATAAAATTCATTCGGGATAATAAAGACATAGTCCAGGAAGGCGCCAAGAAAAAACGGGTGGAAGTGGATATTGGCCAGCTTATCGCTCTCGACGATGAACGCTTGAAACAGCTCAAAGAAATAGAGGACTTGCGGGCCGAAGTGAATCGAGTCTCAAATGACATCGCTCGCGACCAAGATTCGGCGCTTAAAATACAGCTGATCGAAGAAATGCGCGGGGTGAAAGAAGATATTAAGAACAAAGAAGAAAAATTAAAAAAAACAATCGAAGAGTGGCAAAAGATGATGCTCGCGGTGCCGAATGTCCCGGATATGACCGTGCCGGAAGGGAAAGGCGAGGAAGACAACAAAGAAATTCTGACGTGGGGTGAGAAACCGAAATTTGATTTCCCACCGAAGGACCATGTCGAGCTCATGACCGCACTCAAGATGGTGGATTTTGAAAGGGGTGTCAAAGTGCACGGCTTTCGAGGTTACTTTTTGCAAAATGACGGAGCGGAAATGAGTTGGGCAATTTGGAATTACGCCCGAGAATTTTTTCAAAAGAAAAAGTTTAGTAATTTTATCGCCCCGGCAATTGTCCACAAGCAGCATCTCTACGGCACGGGGCATCTGCCTGGCGGCGCTGAAGATATTTATCAGACGCAGGACGGGGATTATCTCTCCGGCACCGCGGAGATACCGATGATGGGCTATCATAGTAATGAAATTATCCCGAGAGAAAAATTGCCGAAACGATATTTGGCATTTTCTCCGTGCTATAGAAGAGAAGCCGGCGCGCATTCCAAAGACACCAAGGGCCTTATCCGGGTGCAGGAATTTTATAAACTCGAACAGCTTATCCTCTGCGAAGCCAGCCACGAAGAGTCCGTCAAATATCACGAAGAAATAAATAAAAATTTTGAAGAATTTTTAGAATCACTTGGCATTCCGTACCGCCGGCTCGAAATCTGCACCGGAGATTTGAAAGCGGCCCATGTCAAAAGCTACGACACCGAAGCCTGGATCCCGTCGCAAAATCAATACCGCGAGCTCTCTAGCGCGTCCTATTATCACGATTTTCAAACTAGAAGATTTAACATCCGCTATAAAGACGCCGAAGGCAAGTCTCGTTTTGTGCATTCCCTAAATAGCACCGCCGTAGCGACTCCGAGGATCCTCGTAGCCATTGTAGAAAACTATCAGCAAAAAGATGGCTCCATAAAAATTCCGGAAGTTTTACGAAAATACATGGGGGATAGGGAATTTATTAAAGGACTTGCATAAAAGATGAAAGTGTGAAATAATGAATTTATGACAAAAGTTATCAACATTAATGAACGAGGTACACTGACATTACCTAAGGAAATGCGGCGTATTTTCGGTGGTAAGAGCCTTAATCAGGTAATTGCCGAAGAAACAAACGAAGGCATTTTGTTGCGTGTCGGAGCTACTTTCCCTGTGGAATTATATTCTGAAAAGCGGCTAGAAGAATTTCGTCAAAACAACGAAAAAGCTCTTTCTGGGTATCGCTTCAATAAGAAATGAGAATTTTTCTAGATGCTAATATCCTTTTTTCAGCAGCCCAATCGGGAAGCCGAATGAGTGATTTTTTGGATGTACTTTTTGATCAGGCGAATTGTCTGACGAATGTTTGTGCTGTGGAAGAAGTAAGACGCAATTTAGAATTAAAATCTCCGGAAGTCCTCTATCGTTTGGATGAGCTAGTCAAAAAATGCAAACTTATTTCCGCAATCGCTACTGATTTAAAAGTCGACTTATCCGCAAAAGATATTCCAATTCTCGGCGGAGCAATTGCTGGACAAGCGACACACCTTTTGACTGGTGATAAGCGAGATTTTGGTGTTTATTTCGGCAAAACAATTCAAGGAGTAAAAATTGTTTCGCCTATAATGCTGGTTAAGGAGTTGAAGTTGTCATAATACTTATTCATGTTACAGTTACTTATATGAAAGGTCGAAACATTTTAAATTCTCCACGGCTTTTGGAGTTAAAGAGAAAGAGGCGCCGGATTTTTTTCGGCAAGTTTTTGCTGGTTGTATTTTCTTTGGCGACTATTTTTGCTGGTTTGATTTATCTTTCTCGCCTGTCGGCTCTAAACATTAAGGAAGTAAAGATAATATCGAGCGGAGCGATAGATGCGCCCACAGTAAAAACTGCTGTCGAGACAGAAATTACCGGAAATTATTTATGGTTTTTACCAAAAACTAATATTTTATTTTACCCGAAAAAGAAAATCGAAACAGAATTGTATCATAAATTTAAAAGGATCAAGGACATAGACATATCTATCAAAGATCAAAAAATATTAGAAGTACAACTAACCGAGCGAGAAGCAACTTACCTCTGGTGCGAGGAACCCGAAAAATGCTCTTTTATGGATAGTAGCGGCTATGTTTTCGACACGGTGCCGTATTTTTCCGGCAATGTGTATTTCAAATTTTTCGGGCCGCTCTCCGGAGACAATTTTGCTCCCGAAATTTTCGATAAAGTTATTGCTTTTAAAAATACGCTTCTAGACCTGGGTATCAAGCCGACGTCTCTTTACCTGGTGGGTGAAGACATTGAAATTTATCTTTCTTCAAAATCCCCCTACTCTCCTAAAATAATATTTAAAAAAGATTTTAACTTGGAGGCAATTTCAGAAAACCTGCAAACTGCTTTGGATGCCGAACCCTTGAAATCAAATTTCAAAAATAAATATGCTTCACTAGAATATATCGACCTGCGATATGGAAATAAAGTTTACTATAAATTCAGATAATGAAAAATTTCTGGAAAGAACTCAAAAAACCTTTTTTCTGTCTGGCGCCGATGTCGGATGTTACTGATGTTGCTTTTCGCCGCATCATAGCTAAATACAGCAAGAACAGGGAAAATAGAAACAGGATTGTTTTTTGGACTGAATTCGTATCAGCGGATGGTTTGTGCGACAAGCTTGGCAGAAAAAAATTGTCGCATATGCTTGAATTTAGCGAGGCGGAAAGACCTATCGTGGCTCAACTTTTTGGTGCCAACCCGGAGAATATGAAAAAGGCTTGCCAATATGTCGCCAGCCTTGGTTTTGACGGAATTGATATAAATATGGGTTGCCCGGACAGATCGGTAGTCAGTCAGGGGGCTGGAGCCGGTATGATAAAAAATCCCGAGCGGGCGCGTAAGATAATCCAAGCAGTCCACGCCGGAATCAAAGCGGCGGGATTAAATATTCCTGTATCGGTAAAAACCAGAATCGGTTTTAATAAAGAAGAAATAGATACTTGGATTCCAGAACTTTTAAAAGAAAACATCGCCGCTCTGACGATTCATTTGCGTACTTCCAAAGAATTGTCTCTTGTTCCGGCACAATGGGAATATATACAAAAAATAAAAGAACTTATAAAAAATAGTGGGAAAGAAATTTTACTCATCGGTAACGGCGATGTTAAAGACATTGACGACGGGAGGAAGAAATGTGAAGAATACGGTTGCGATGGAGTAATGCTCGGGAGAGCGATGTTTGGAAATCCTTGGGTTTTTGCCTGTCAAAGAGACACTTTGACACAGAATCAGATGTCAAAGTGTCTCTTTGACAAAACTACAGAAGAAAAACTTCGCGTCATGGTCGAACACACCAAACTTTTTGAAAAAATGCTCGGGGCTCACAAAAATTTCGCCATTATGAAAAAACATTTCAAGGCGTATGTAAATGGCTTCGATGGAGCAAAGGAATTGCGGGTGAAATTGATGGATACCGTTGATGCAAAGCAGGTGGAAGCTGTAGTGAATGAATTTTTAATAAAAATAGGGTAGAATAATCTCATGCATGATTTGGCATTATATCGCAAATACCGCCCGATAAGCTTCGAAGAAGTCTTGGGGCAGGATCATATCGTAAAGGTCTTGGAAAGCTCTGTAGAGACGAATAAGGTCTCGCATGCTTACCTTTTTGTGGGTTCGCGGGGCACGGGCAAGACTTCGGTGGCTCGGATTTTTGCTAGTGCTATAGGTGTGTCGGCAAATGATTTGTATGAGATAGACGCTGCCTCGAACAGGGGAATCGAAGACGTCAAGCTCCTGCGCGATGGGGTACGGGTTCTGCCTTTTGATTCCAAATATAAAGTTTTCATCATTGATGAAGTGCACATGCTCTCCAAGGATGCTTGGGGCGCACTGTTAAAAACTCTGGAAGAGCCGCCGAAGCATGTCATTTTTATTTTAGCCACCACGGAGCTGCAGAAAGTTCCAGAGACAATTATTTCCCGCTGTCAGGTCTTCACTTTCAAAAAAGCATCCGACACCGCTCTCAAAAAAATGTTGATGGATGTCGCCAAAGCTGAAGGCTTTGAATTGGATGTCGGCAGCGCCGAGCTTTTAGCAATTTTAGCCGATGGATCTTTCCGCGACGGACTAGGGGAATTGCAAAAAGTTTTAAATTTCCACCCCACCCTTCGCCCTCCCCTTGACAAGGGGAGGGTTGGCGAGAGGTCTGTAAAAATTACTAGAGAAGACGTGGAATCGATCACCGGCGCGCCGAAGACCACGCTGGTGAATAATTTTATTTCCTCGATTGCCGAAAAAAATATAGAGAAAGGGATTTTGGCAGTGCAAACTGCGGCAGAAGAAAATTTGGATATGCGGCTTTATCTCAAACTCATCATCGAAAAATTCCGCCTGGCGATAATCTTGCGCTATGCGCCAAAATTATTGGATGGCAGCCTCCCTGCCGGTAGGCAGGGAGATATATCGGAAGCTGATTTGAAATTTTTGCAAGAACTGGTGAAAAAAGACTCGGGGGGAATGCTCCGCTCGCCGGCCATATCTACCCTGTTAGAAAGTTACCAAGACATAGATAACGCATTTATAGCCGAATTGCCGCTAGAGCTGGCATTAATAAAAATTCTGGGTGAGAATTAAATTTGTCTTTGACCAAAAGCCCTTTTTCGGTTAAGATGAGCTGATGAGACAATCACAACTTTTTACTAAAACTAGGAAGGAGGCATCTTCCGAGGAGGTTTCCCGCAATGCCGAACTTCTCATACGCGGCGGTTTTATTCACAAGGAGCTCGCAGGGGTTTATAGTTATCTGCCCTTAGGATTACGAGTGCTCAAGAAAATTGAAAATATCATCAGAGAGGAAATGAACAAGGTGGGCGGCCAGGAAGTTTTGATGTCCTCGATGCAACCAAAAGAAAATTGGGAAAAAACTGGTCGCTGGGAGACCATGACAGATTTATATAAAGTGAGCGACATCTCGGGCAGAGAGGTTGCGCTCGGGCCGACTCACGAAGAAATTGTCGTGCCAATTTTGAAAAATTATGTTTCTTCCTATAAAAATTTTCCTAAAAATTCTTCTCTGGCTATTTATCAGATTCAAAACAAGTTTCGGATGGAACTCCGAGCTAAAAGTGGCATCTTGCGGGGTCGCGAATTTATGATGAAAGACATGTATTCATTTCATACCTCTGCAGAGGATTTTGAAAAATTTTATGAAAAAATGAAGGAGATTTACAAAACCATTTTCGACCGGGTTGGGATTGGCCACTTGACTTATCTCACTTTTGCTTCCGGCGGCACTTTCTCCAAATATTCGCACGAATTTCAGACCATCACTTCGCTCGGAGAGGATACCATTTATATTGATGAAGCTAGCGGCACCGCTCTTAATAAAGAAGTGTTGAATGATGAAGTTTTGATCCAGTTTCATTTAATCAAAGAAAAATTGGTGGAGCATAAATCCATCGAAGTTGGAAATATTTTTGATCTTAAAACAAAATATTCCAAGCCCTTCGACCTGTCTTTTACTGACGACCAAGAGCAAAAACACCCAGTTTTAATGGGTTGTTATGGCATTGGGCTCTCCCGTCTCATGGGGACGGTGGTGGAAGTTCTTTCCGACGACAAAGGCATTATTTGGCCGGAATCTATCGCGCCCTTCCAGGTTCATTTGCTTGCGCTCGGTGAAGATAAAGAGGTAAAAGAGCAAGCTGGGAAAGTTTATGAAAGTTTAGAGAGGAATAATATTGAAGTTTTGTTCGACGATCGTGAGGGTATATCGGCTGGCGAAAAATTTGCCGATGCAGATCTTCTAGGTATGCCTTACCGAGTAGTTGTGTCAGAGAGGAGTCTGAAGGAGAAGGGCGTAGAGATAAAAAAAAGGAATGAAGAAAAAGGCAAAATTATTTCTTTCAAAGAATTATTAGCCCAGATAGCGCCTAAAGCCCTATCTATCTAGATAGGGCTTTAGGCGCTATCTGCAAGGCGCTATCTGCAACTATGTTCGAAAAAATTTACAAATTAATTTCTAACGACATCGGCATCGACTTAGGCACTTCCAATACCTTAGTGTATTTGAAAGGCCACGGCATTGTTATCAATGAGCCTTCAGTGGTGGCTGTCAATATCAAGACCAATCAAGTTCTGGCTGTCGGCGCTAAAGCTAAAGAGATGCTTGGCCGCACCCCAGGGCATATCAAGGCCATTCGTCCATTAGTGGACGGCGTCATCTCGGACTTTGAAGTTACCGAAGAAATGCTTTCGTATCTGATTAATAAGGCGGATAAAATGTCAAAAAAATTAGCGCGGCCAAGAGTTTTGGTCGGGGTACCGACTGGCACCACAAATGTGGAAACGCGCGCGGTTTACGATGCGGCCTGTTCGGCTGGCGCGCGTGAAGTTTTCTTGGTAGAAGAGCCTATGGCGGCGGCGATCGGGGTGCGGCTGCCAATTAAGGATCCGGTCGGCTCAATGATCATCGACATCGGCGGGGGTACGACGGATATTGCCGTGATTTCTCTTGGAGGAGTGGTGAAGTCCAAAAACTTAAAAATAGCCGGTGATAGATTGAACGACGATATAATTACCTATATGCGCGATGAATTTAAAATATTGGTGGGCGAGCGGACTGCTGAGATGGTCAAGATTGCGATTGGTTCGGTTATTCCCGGGGAATATATGGAGGCTGAAGTGCACGGACGGGATATTTTAACTGGCTTGCCTCGGGCGGTGACCGTGACGGATTCGGATATTCGCGAAGCTCTCGCATTCTCTATCAGAGAATTATGCGACGGGGTGAAAGATATGTTGGAGACGACCCCTCCGGAAATTTTGTCGGACATCATGCATCGAGGCATCAATCTCTCTGGCGGCGGGGCCCTGATCTCCGGGCTCGACCAACTATTGCAAAGCGTTCTAAAAATTCCGGTATACGTGGTGGAAGATCCGCTTTCGGCGGTGGCCCGCGGGACCGGAATAATCCTAGATGATCTGTCATTTTTTAAAGAAGTTCTGATTGGAAATCAAGATGAGTTACCTCCTCGATAAAAAAATACAAAGAAAGAAAATTTTATACGCCGTATTTTCGGCTATCATTTTGCTCGTCTTATTTTATTTTAGATTCGGTTTGTGGAATGGTCTCGCTTATTTCTCCCATACCGTTTTTCGCCCGATTTTGATTTTTGGGAATAATGTTGGTGGAAAATTAAACAGCGCCCGTTCATATTTTGCTTCCAAAAATTCTCTTTACCTTGAAAATCAAAATTTACAGTCTAAAATAACTGAAAATGAAGCCAGAATGTCAAATTACAATTCTCTTTTGTATGAAAATGAGAATCTAAAAGAAATTCTGGACAGAAAAGATGAAAAAACAAAGGTGGTTTTAGGGAGCATTTTATCAAAGCCGAACCAAAGCCCATACGACACTTTAGTTCTCGACATCGGCGCCGATCTAGGCATAAAATCGGGCGAGAGAGTTTTGGCTTTGGGCAATGTGCTGATTGGGAGGATCGCAAACATTTACCACAATTCTTCAAAAGTGATTTTGTTTTCGAGTAACGGCGAAAAAACGCAAGTCGTAGTTGTTGAAAAAAACCTGCCTGCCGGTAGGCAAGGTGTTTTTTTGGAACTAGTCGGGCGCGGGGGCGGGAATTTTGAAATGATCATGCCGAGAGACTTAAAGTTAGAGAAAGGAGACCAAGTAGTTTTGCCTGGAATTATCCCCTATGTGGTCGGGATTGTGGAAACCATCATTTCTGACCCGCGCGATCCTTTTGTGAAGGCTCTTCTTACCAGTCCGGTCAATATACAGGAATTGAAATTCGTGGAGGTAGAGACGCAAAAGTAATGCATTTTAAAATTAAAAAAAAATTTCCGCCCGAGACGGATCCGCCTTTAGTGGAAAAAAATATTTAGGACGTGCAGGAATCTTGACAACTGCGCATGGCGTGATTCATACTCCGGCCTTTGTGCCGGTCGGGACCAAGGCGAGCGTGAAGGCCTTGACCCCAGAGCAGGTTTTAGACCTTGGCGCGGAAGTTATACTTGCTAATACTTATCATCTTTATTTACAGCCTGGGGATGAATTGGTGGCCGCGACCGGCGGCTTGCACAAATTTATGAATTGGCCGGGTCCTTTGATGACGGACTCCGGAGGTTTTCAAGTTTTTTCTTTAGGGGCGGCTTATGGGAAAGAAATCTCAAAGATAAGACCCTTACCCAACCTCCCCCTTATCAAGGGGGAGGAGAAAGGAGGGGGTGCTGATGATTCAGATGCGCCTCGCCTGGCCAAAATAGGGTCTGACGGCGTCTCCTTCAAGTCGCATTTGGACGGTAGTGTTCATTACATTACGCCGGAGAAATCGATCCAAATTCAGCACAACCTCGGCGTGGATATAATTTTTGCATTCGACGAATGCACTAGCCCAGCCGAAAATTTGAAATATCAAGAAGAAGCACTGGAGCGGACGCACAGATGGGCGGAGAGGAGTTTGGAGGAGCATAAAAGATTAAGCGCGGAAGAAAAAGCTTTCCTTGCGGGGTCGCTATCTTCGCGTGCTCGCGGAGCGTTGCCTCTCGGCTCGTCAGCCTGCGAGACACCCCACAATGAAACTTTTTCTTCCGCGCTTTTTGGCATCGTCCAAGGCGGGCGGGATGAAAATTTACGCAAGAGATCTGCAAAATTTTTAAGCGATTTGGATTTTGACGGATATGGCATTGGCGGTTCATTTGCCAAAGAGGATATGTTTTCCACTGTCAAATGGGTGAACGAAGTTCTCCCCGAAGACAAACCCCGGCATCTCCTCGGCATCGGCGAGCCGGAAGATCTATTCGGGGCGATAGAAAATGGCTGTGATTTATTTGACTGTGTCGTGCCCACTCGGATTGCTCGCAATGGCCAGCTTTATACCCGGCAAGGAAAAATAAATATAACCAACGCTAAATATAAAAAAGACTTCAACCCTCTGGAAGAAGACTGTGGTTGTTATACTTGCAAAAGTTATACTTGCGCATACATTTCCCACCTTTTCCGCGGCAAAGAAATGCTGGCGGCAACTCTCGCTTCGATACACAATTTATATTTCATTGTGAATTTAGTGAAAAAAATCCGGCAATCTATTCTAGATGGTAAATTTTTCGAGTTTAAGGAGGAGTTTTTGAAAAAGTACCCAAATTAGCTTTACATTTTTTTGACAGCTGCTATACTGTTTTTCAGTTAGATGTCAGACAAAAAAGCGATAAAAATAAAAACCCAAAAGAAGCAGCAGACGAATTGGAAAAAGTTTTGGAAACTCGGGGCGGAAGAATTCAATACCCAATTTTTCGGCGTTACCGAAGAAGGCGAATTGACTATCCGCGAAGGAAATTATATCTACAACTTAAACGATATTGTCAAGAAATATGGCACGCCGACAGAGATCGTTTTTCCCTTCATTCTCGAAGAACGTTTGGAAGATCTGCACGATTATTTCCTGGCATATATGAAGATTGGCGGCTATAAAGGTAAATTTTATTATCACTATCCGATGAAGGTAAACCAAAATAAGGAATTTATCATGCCGCTTATTTCCGAGGGGGCGCATATGGAAGTGGGTTCCGTGAATGAATTATGGCTAGTTAAGAAACTTTGGGAAGGAGAAAAATTTTACTCCAAGCTTCGCGTTCTGTGCAATGGTCCGAAGACCGATGTCTATATAAAACTCATCGAGGAGCTTCGCTTGAAGAATTTAAGCATCATTCCGATTATCGAAGATGAGCACGAACTCGAACGCCTGGTGAAGTATAAAGGCGATGTCGGCATCCGGGTGAACCTAGACACCAAGGCGGACACTCACTGGGATAAGAAAGTAGATCGTTTCGGTTTTTTTTCCAAAGAACTTCTAGATCTGCCGAAAATGAGAAATTTGAAACTTTTGCACTACCATATAGGCTCGCAAATCACTTCAGGGAAAAGCGTTTTGGAGCCAATCGAAGAAGCCATGAATTTATATATTAAGCTTCAAAAAAATCAGCCGAGTCTCGACACTCTCGATATCGGCGGCGGGTTCGGTATTCCTTACGAAAAAAAACCTTTTTATAATGCCAAAAAGATGTCGGAAAAAATTGTGAAGCTTTTAAAAAAAATGAGCGACGAAGCCGGTATCCGGCACCCAAACCTGGCTGTGGAGTGGGGAAGATACATCGTCGCCCCGGCGCAGATCACCATTTATAGAGTGATTGCCGAGAAGCCAATCCCGAAGGCGAACGCCAAAAGTTGGTATGTCATTGACGGTAGTTTCATGAATGATCTCTTGGATACTTGGGCGATCCATCAAAAGTGGCACGTGGTGCCAGTCAACAACGCTAACACTCGGGCCTTTAAAAGCGTCTGGCTTGCCGGAAGCTCCTGCGATTCGGATGATAAATATACTGCCGGCGGTAATTATGTCCTCATGCCCAAGTTGAAAAAAGGCGAGCCGCAATACCTTGCCTTTTTTGACACCGGCGCTTATCAAGACGCGCTCGCTTCGCATCACTGCCTGCTTTCCTCTCCAGCCAAGCTGATCGCGCAGGACGGAAATATAAAAATTGCGAGGAAGCGCGAATCGGCCGAATCGATCAGTAAACTTTTCGGCTGGAGCAACGGGGACCATAAGTAAATTAGGTGTTAGGGTCTAACGGCTAGGTTCTAGAAAACATATGAAAAAAAATTTCGCTATAGTTGTAATTTTTTTTATAGTTTTTATTACTCTTAAAAGTTCACCTCACCCCTTAGCCCCTCTCCGAAACTCGGAGAGGGGTTGGGGAGAGGTCAAAATTGCCGGGCAAAATGTAAAAGTGGAACTAGCGATGACTCCGGAAGAACAGGCGCTAGGTCTTTCGGGACGGGATGAATTAAAAGAAGACGAAGGGATGCTATTTGTTTTTTCTCAACCCGGAAATTACCCCTTTTGGATGAAGGATATGAATTTCGAAATAGATATTATCTGGATTAGTGAAGATAAAAGAGTAATTTATATAAAAAAAGATGCCAGGCCGGAATCGTATCCAGAAATTTATGGGCCAGAAAATAGCGTCAAATATGTCTTAGAAGTTGTTTCTGGTTTTTCCGATAAAAATGATTTGCAAGTGGGGGATGGGGTTCTATTTACTTACTAAAATTTTGTAGTATAATGTAGTTGGTCCTGTATTAGATAGCTACTCCGACTTCGGTCGGGGAGGAAAGTCCGAACACGCAGTTTCGACCTTGGGTCGGAATTAAACGTAGCGGGTAACGCCCGCCATCCGCAAGGATTGAGGTGAGAACAGTGACGAATCCCTCACCAATTGTTAAATTGGTGAGGGGGTGAAACGGCAAAATCCTTACGCGCGTGCAAGATCGTGTTCCCTCACCAGTTTAACTTAAACTGGTGAGGGAGAGAATCGCTTGACCCTGAGAGTAATTGAAGGGCTAGATAAATTGCTATCGTCCGACTTTGGTCGGACTACAAAATTCGGCTTATAGATACAAGACCAAGAACATGAAAAATCCTCTCGCAAGAGAGGGTTTTTCTATTGAGCTTGCATTAATTTTTAAACTATGCTATGCTCACTCCGTGAGTGTGAGGTTACACTGACGTCATCTCGCGTTTATCGTAAACAACATAAGTGCCGCAAAAAACACCGGAAGGTGTTTTTTGTTTCATGCTAACAATTTTTTGATTTTAGACAAGACTTGTATTAGCAAAACGACCTCTTTTATTATAAAATAGTGCTATATGGCGGACTTACCTGAAATACCCATAAATAAAGAAATTACATATCTTGGCATCACCACTTATCGAGACAAGAATCAGCTCTTTGGCATAAAGCGCAAAGATCGGCGTCAGCATGTTTATATTCTCGGAAAATCCGGTACTGGTAAATCCGTCCTGATGTTCAACATGATTATCCAGAACATCAAAAACGGCGACGGAGTCTGTATGGTGGATCCGCATGGCGAAAATGTCGAAGCTGTCCTTTCGGCTATTCCGCCGGAGCGTATCAAGGATGTGGTTTATTTCAATCCGGCCGATGCCGATCACCACATCGGTTTTAATGTTTTGGAATTGATCGATCCGCAATACAAGCACTTGGTGGCCTCGGGACTCATGGGAATTTTTACGAAAATTTGGGCCAACGCCTGGAGTGCCCGAATGGAATACATTTTGAATAATGCGATTCTGGCGCTCCTCGATACACCGGGCACGACACTCCTCGGTATTCCACGTATGCTGGTGGATAAAGATTATCGCCAAAAAATAATTTCCAATTTGAAAGATCCGGTCATCAAAGCTTTCTGGGTGCACGAATACGAAGCTTGGCAGGATAAATTTCGAAATGAAGCCATCGCGCCGATCCAAAACAAAGTCGGGCAGTTTCTTTCGACTTCGATCATCCGCAATGTCGTCGGCCAATCCAAGAGCACGATCAATATCTTTGACATGATGAACGAAAAGAAAATTTTCTTAGTGAATGTTTCCAAGGGGCGTATCGGCGAGGATAATTCCGGCCTTCTCGGTGGAATGATTATCACCAAAATTCAGCTGGCGGCCATGGAGCGGGTGCGTATTCCCGAAGAATCCCGCCAGGATTTTTACCTGTATGTCGATGAATTCCAAAATTTCGTAACCGATGCCTTTGCCGGCATTTTGTCGGAAGCTAGAAAATATCGATTGAACTTGACGGTGGCGCACCAGTATACCGCCCAGCTGGTGGTGGACAAAAGCTCTGCGGTGCGCGACGCGGTTTTCGGCAACGTCGGCACGATGATTGTTTTTCGAGTCGGCGCCGATGATGCGGAATTTTTGGAGTCCGAATTTGATCCGGAATTTACGCCGCAGGACTTGGTGAATTTGCCGAACTATAAAATTTATTTGAAACTCATGATTGATGGCGTGACCTCTCGCCCTTTTTCTTCGAAAACTCTGCCGCCCTTGGTTCACTCCGGCGATAAAAAAATTGAAGAGGCTGTGATTAAATCATCCCGGGCGCTGTATTGCCGGCCAAAGGAAGTGGTGGAAAGAGAAATTAATGATTGGAGCGGAATGTCTTTGGGCAATGAGGGGGATACCGGGAGCGGAATCTTGGAAAAATTTCCGGTCATCTGTTCAAATTGTAAAAAAGAAACGACGGTACCCTTCAAGCCGGAACCCGGGCGCCCCGTTTACTGCAAGGACTGCATCGCGAAAATAAAGTCCGGAGAAATAAAAGTTACCAAGGGATCGGAAAATCAGATCAAGCACGACGAAGTCACTTTCTTCAAACCACTCTCGGATCTTGGAATCGAATTCGAACGGAAATATAAAGGCCATGTGGAAGAAGAGAACCGGCATCCGGAGCGAGCGTATACTCATGTTAAGGACATTCCAGTTGCACCAAAGCGACCGGGTATATTGGGAGCTATTAAAAAAGTCTTTACTTCATCGACACCGCAAGCTAAAGTAAATATTCCTCCAAAACAACCACTAAAGCCTGCCCGTCCGACAGGCGGGTCTGCCCGCCCAAGCGGGGCGAATACTGTTTTGCGGGAAGTTTTAAATAAAATAAAAAAGCCGCAACTTTCGCCCAAGGTAGATTCAGTTAATGTTCCGCCGTCGGTTTCCTTGGATACACTCAAAAATAAAATAAAAGAATCCGCGCCCGCAAGCCATTCCAAAGACCGCGCCGCAAGTCCGGAAGAGATGAATAAATTGAAGGATTTAATCTCCAAAAAAGTAGAAAATAAAAAAGAAGAAACTACTCCACCTCCGACACTTTCCCCTATACTCAAAAATCCAAAAGAAGTTCCGGAAGATGTGTTAAGAAAAATATTAGAATGAATCAAGAAACTAAACAGTGTAAAAAATGTAATCAAGATTTTATTTTAGATTCGGACGATCTGGGTTTTTACGAGAAGATGAAAGTGCCACCACCGAAAGTCTGTCCTGACTGTCGTTTCAAAATGCGGGCAATGTTCAGAAACGAGATCGTTCTTTATAACCGCATTTGCGAAATGTGCGAAAAATCCACGATTTCAATGTATGGGTCGAAATCCCCCTATACTATTTATTGCAAAGATTGCTGGCTCTCTGAAAAGTGGGATCCATTTTCTTATGGAAAAGATTATGATCCCCAAAAGCCATTTTTTGAACAGATGAAAGAGTTGATGTCGCGCGTTCCAAAAGCGGGAATTTTTGCATCCGAAGATGTTGGCCCAAATATAAATAGCGAGTATACCAATTTTGCAGGGGGAAATAAAAATTGCTATTTCATTTTTAATTCAGGACCTAATAATGAAGAATGCGCTTATTCTCGCGGATTAATTTTATGTCGTGAAGTGCTAGACTCGTATTTTTCAAACAAGACGGAAAAGATCTATGAAGCGATAAATGTAAATTTAAGTTCTGGAATTGTATGGGCTCAGAATTCAGATAATTGTATTGATTCCGCTTTTCTTTTAAATTGCTCCAATTGCCATAATTGTTTTGGCTGTGTGAATTTACGTCATAAATCGTACCATTTTTTCAACCAACCATTATTAAGAGACGAATATCAAAAAAGGATATCGGAAATTATTGGAAGTTATAAAAATATGGAGAAATTTCGGGTCCAGTTTGAAGAATTTTCAATGCGTTTTCCAAGAAAAGAAAATAACAATTTGAAAAATGAGAATGTTTCCGGAGATTATATTTTTGAATCAAAAAACTGTCACAATTCATATGAAATATCTTTTTGCGAGGATTCCAAATTTCTTTTTTCAAACAAACGTACAAAGAATTGTTACGATTTAATCGGTCATGGCCGAAGAAGCGAGTTATTATTAGAATGTGTTGCTGTGGGGACTTCAAGCGATGTCATTGGTTCATGGTGGAGTACTGGATCTCATGATGTTTATTATTCCTTTGCTTTGCGTTCTTGTGAGTATTGCTTCGGGTGCGATAGCGTCAGAAATGGTAAATATGTGATTTTAAACAAGCGATATAACAAAGAAGAATATGAAAGGATTCGCTTACAAATTATCGCTGAGTTGAAAGAAAAAAATTTATATGGTCTTTATTTTCCATCCGAGCTAGCGCCTTTTGCCTATAACGAAACAATCGCCCAAGACAATTTTCCGCTCTCCAAAGAAGAAGCGATAACGCAAGGTTTTCGCTGGGAAGATGATATCCAAAAAACGGAAGGGAAGGAGACGATGGAGCCCGAAAAAATTCCAGATCATATCAAAGATGTGCTGGATTCTATCACCAGTGAAATTTTAAGATGTGTAGATTGCAATCGAAATTATAAAATCATTGCGCAAGAACTTTTGTTTTATAGAAAAATGAATCTTCCGATACCCCGGAAATGTTTTTACTGCCGGCACCAAGACCGCATTACCCGCCGCGGGCCGTATAAATTCTGGAATCGCAATTGCGCTAAGTGCGAAAAAGAAATCACCACGAATTATTCTCCCAACCGGCCGGAAATAGTATACTGTGAAAAGTGTTACCAGCAGGAAGTTTACTGAAGATCCACGCCAGATTAGTATCAGCGTACTATGAGTATATGAAAAATGTTGACGAAAACCGAATATGCCAGAACCCCGAACGAAAGCAAAGCTTCGTACGGGGCAGGCTGCAAAAAAATTATGAAATATAAATCACAAAATGTAGTGTGTCAGAATTGTAAGGTTAGCTTCACAATCGATCCGGAGGATTTTAATTTTTACGAGAAAATCAAAGTCCCGCCGCCGACCTTTTGTCCGCTTTGCCGAGCGCAGAGGCGGATGGCTTTCAGGAATGAGCGGAAACTTTTTAAAGTCAAAGATCATTTTACCGGAGAAGATATTTTTTCTACCTATCCAGCAGAAAGCGGAAGGAAAATAATTACTCGCGAAGAATGGTTTGGGGACAATTGGGATCTAATGGAATATGGAGCTTCGTATGATTTTTCCAGAAATTTTTTTGAACAGCTGATGGAACTTCAGAAAAAAGTGCCCATGTATAATTTCAATGTTATAAGAATGGTCAACAGCCCTTATTCTTTCAATGCCACGGCGCTCAAAAATTGCTATCTCTTATGCAACTCCAATAGTTCAGAAGATTGTATGTATGGCAATGCGGTGGATTTTTCCAAAGATTGTGTGGATAATTCTCATATAAATCATTCTGAGCGGTGTTATGAATCTTTTTGGTTGGAGAATTGTTACCAATGCTATTTTACTACTAGGTCTATGGAATCCAGAAATCTTTATTTCTGCAGAGGTTGTGTGGGATGTAGTGATTGTTTTGGTTGTACCAATCTACGTAGTACTTCTTATTGCATTTTTAACCAAAATTATTCCAAAGAAGAATATTACGAAAAAATAAAAAGTATGCAACTCGATACTTTTTCCGGAAACAAAAAAGCCAGGGAAAAAGCTCGAGCATTTTGGGATACGCAACCTGTCAAATATCATCAAGGACTTAAAAATTTAAATTCAACCGGTTCTTATGTCACAAACTGCAAAAATGTTAATGACAGCTACCTGGTTCGAGAAAGTGAAAATATGCGTTATTGTCAATACCTGCAAGTGCCTAAAAATAAGGATAATTATGATGTCACAAATTGGGGAGAATATATTGAACTGTGCTATGAAACAATAGAGTGCGGGGAAAATTCTTATAATAATAAATTTTCCAGAAATTGCTGGCCGGCTTGTAAGCACAATGAATATTGTATGGATAATTTTAGCTCCTCGGATTGTTTCGGTTGCGTGGGATTAAAGAAAAAACAATATTGTATTTTGAATAAACAATACACTAAGGAAGAATACGAAAAAATGGTAGAAAAAATTAAAAAAAATATGGATGAAATGCCTTATGTTGATGCACAAGGTTTGGTCTACAAATATGGCGAGTTTTTTCCTATAGAACTCTCACCGTTCGGATACAACAATTCGTTAGCGGTTCAACATTTCCCAATGACTCAAGAAGAGGCGCAAGATAAAAAGTATCCTTGGATAGAAGTGGGAAGGGGAGAATACAACATCACTAAAAAAGCGCGCGAACTTCCCGATTCAATCAATGAAGTTTCAGATCAAATATTAAAAGAAGTGATTGAATGCGAAAATTGCAAAAATGCTTATCGTATATTAGAAAATGAATTAATTTTTTACGCAAAGAAAAACTGCCGCTTCCACGAATGTGCAATGAATGCAGACATGAGCGCAGAATAGAGGATAGGCTGAAATTGCATTTATATGAAAGGTCTTGTATGTGTGCTGGAACTATTGACTCAACCAATACATACAAAAATACTGTTTCCCATATCCACAAAGATTCTCCTTGTGCGGAAAAATTCAAAACTGGATATGCGCCAGGTCAACCAGAAATTGTCTACTGTGAAAAGTGTTATCAGCAGGAGGTTTACTAGCCTTTGGCTAGTGTATTAAAATACGAAGATAGCATAATGGCAGCGGTCGCTGCCATTATGCTATCTTGAGTTTTTTTTGTTTGCCGTAAATTCTTAGATTCCATGAACTGCGCGATAAGTCGCCACGATGGCTGCGGTAACGCCCGTGAGAATGAGTGATCCAAGGGAAGCGACAGAGAAGCCGCAATCTTTTGCCAATTCTATTTCTCGCTCGGTGAAGCCGCCTTCCGGTCCGATAAAAATGCTCACATTTTTTGCATTTTTACCTGCCCCGTTCTTTTCGGGGTCGGGTATGTATTCTTTCGCTCCCGGGTGAAAAATAATTTTTTCGCCTTCTGCTTTTTTAAGCGTGTCTTCAAAATTTAAAATAGGGGAGATGGTCGGCGTGAAATTTTGTCCGCATTGCTCGCTCGCTTCCAAAATTATTTTCTCCAAGCGGGGAAGATTCAAGCCGGTTTTGATCGTTCGCTCGGTGATGATCGGCGTGATAGAGGAGACTCCACACTCGACCGCTTTTTGCGCCGCTAATTCAAAATTTTCTTTTTTGAGAATTGCTAAATACAAATGCACTTTCTTAGCAATTTCTTTTTCCGTATGTACTTCCAAAACCTGGCCAGTGATTTTTTCTTGGTAAATTTTATCTAGCCGAACTTTGGCGCTTTGACCCCTCCCATCTCCAAGAATTACCAAATCGTCAACTTTAAGCTCCAAAACGTCCTTTATTTGCTTGATAATTTTGTTATCTTTGATTTCTATCTCCTGTTTCTGTAAGTCGAAATTTCCAATAAACCTGTGTAATTTCATAATTTATATGATACACTTTTAGAGCAAAGATTCAAAATATATGGAAACTAGAAACTGCCATCCCGAACGAAAGCAAAGCTTCGTACGGGGCAGGCTGCAAAAAAATTATGAAATATAAATCACAAAATGTAGTGTGTCAGAATTGTAAGGTTAGCTTCATAATCGATCCGGAGGATTTTAATTTTTACGAGAAAATCAAAGTCCCGCCGCCGACCTTTTGCCCGGAATGCCGTTATATTCGTCGGCTTTTGGATAGAAACGAATACAATCTATATAAAAGAAAATGTGATGCAACTGGAAAGGATATTATTTCTATCTATCGATCGGATGCGCCGTTTCCGGTATATAATCAAGAATATTGGAAATCCGATAAATTTGATGGAATGGAATACGGACGCAATTTTGACTTTGATCGTTCATTTTTTGAGCAATACGAAAAACTTCGCCGAGTAGTGCCGCATTTGGCGATCGTAAATTCTAACAGCGTTAATAGCGAATACACAAATCAATCACAAGACAATAAAGATTGTTATATGCTTGTCACCAGCGAATCTTGTGAAAAGTGCATGTATGGAAGCTGGTGTCAGCGAGGATGTTATTTTTTAAGTGATTGTTACATGGCGGAGAAAAGTGAGTTTTGTTATGAATGTATAAATATCAAAAAATGTTCAAAATGTATGTGGGCATATGATTGTTCAGACTGCGTAAATGTTTATTTTTCGAGAGATTGTCGCGGATGCACTGACTGTTTTGGATGCGTCGGGCTAAGAAGTAAACAATACTATTATTTTAATGAAAATCTAGGAAAAGAAGAGTATGAGAAAAAAGTTGGCAAAATAATTTGGAATAGAAGTTTTATAAAAGAAACAAAAGAAAAATTTTTCAAATTTCGAGCAAGTTTTCCGGTCAAATATTACCACGGCTCGCAAATTCAAAATTCTTTCGGGGATTATATTGAAAATTGCGAACGAACGCGCCACGCATTTAATTGCAAAGATAATAAAGATACAGCGTACATGCAGGATGCGTGGCAGCAAATAGAAGACTGTAGAGATTGCACTGAAATAATTACTGCTCAATTAGCTTATGAAATTCAAGGTGTTGAAATTCCACATAGAACAATAGTGGCTCGGAGTTGTTTTAACACTATCACTGACTCGTATTATTGCGACATGTGTTTTACTACACAGGATTGTTTTGGTTGTTTTGGTCTAAAGCAAAAACAGTACTGTATTTTTAACAAACAATACCCCAAAGAAGAATATTTTATTTTGAAAGAAAAAATTATTGAGCACATGCGGCAAACAAAAGAATGGGGTGAATATTTTCCTGCTCGTGTGTCGCCATTTGCTTATAACGAATCAATGGCGCAGGATTATTTTCCTTTGACGAAAGAGCAGGCCATAAAGGCTAGATACACTTGGTATGATCGACCACCCAGGGATTATAAAATTACCGAAGGGATTTACAAATGTGCCACTCAAGATTCATCGGAGAAAGAGAAATATCCTTTATGCACTACTGCCTTTCGAACTACCGACATGGAGTTATCTTTGTACAAAATTCTGAAATTGCCGATTCCAGAAAAATGCTTTCCCTGCCGTAGGCAAGATCGTTTTAAGTTGCGAAATCCTCGCAAACTTTGGCACCGATCTTGTATGTGCGAAAAAGGAAATCATTTACACGGGGGAGAGAAATGTGAAGTAGAATTTGAAACCAGCTATGCTCCAGACCGTCCGGAAATTGTCTATTGCGAGAAGTGTTACCAGCAGGAGGTGTATTAATTCTCCTCTTCCTGAGTACCCTTTAGGGGGAGGTGGATAAAATTTTCCACCCCGGCTAAAGCCACCCCTCAAGAGGGGAATATGATACAATATATATATGCCCAAGCCGAATCGAGTGCAAATAATCAAATACGGACCGCCGCCGCCAGAGCTGCCTGTTTTCGGCAAGGTCAAGCCCGAGGAGGTTTCTTTTATCGGACGGACGAATTACGTGGCCTCACTCGAAGAAAAAAAATTTATTTTCGGAATCAAGCGAGTGGACCGCCGCCGTCATCTTTATATCATCGGAAAGTCTGGTGTCGGCAAGACCAAACTTCTTGAGCTCATGCTCCGGCAGGATATTACTTACGATCACGGGCTTTGCTTGATCGATCCGCACGGGGATGTGATCGAAGCGATGCTGGATTATATTCCCAAAGAACGCATGGAGGATGTTTGCATTATCGATCCGACCGATCTTGATTTTCCGGCTTCCTTCAATCCGCTGGCCAATGTCGATCCCTTATTTAAATTTCAATTAACCCAAGGGCTGATCGAAGTCTTTCAAAAGCAATTCGGAGCCAATTGGACACCTCGGCTCGAGCACGTCTTTCGCTTTACTTGTCTGGCGCTCCTTGATTATCCGCACGCGACCATGCGGGGGATGATCTCGATGCTGACGGACAGAAATTACCGGCAGAAAGTGGTGGAGTATATTACCGACGACATGGTCAAAAGATTCTTCGCAATCGAATTCGCGGACTGGTCCGAAAAGTTTGACACTGACGCGATTATTCCCTTGGTCAACAAGCTCGGACAATTTCTCTCCGATCCGCTCCTTCGAAATATTTTCGGTCAGAAGCAAAACAAGATAGACATCAGTAAGTTAATGAACGAGGAAAAAATTATTTTAATTAATCTCTCCAAGGGCCGCCTCGGCGAAGAAAATTCCTCTTTCTTGGGATCTATATTTTTGACTAAGATCAAGCAAGCCGGCATGGAGCGCGCCGCAATTCCCGAACGTGACCGCAAAGATTTTTATATTTATGTCGACGAGTTCCAAAACGTCGTGACTCAAACTTTTGAAAATATTTTGTCCGAGGCTCGCAAATACGGGCTCAACTTGACCATGGCGCACCAATACGTAGGCCAGATTATTACCAAAGTCCATCAAGCCGTGCTCGGCAACTGCGGAAGCATTATTACTTTTCGTATTGGCGGTGAAGACGCAGTGAAAATGAAGCCAGAATTCGCGCCGCTTTTTGATGTCAAAGATATGATCAATCTAGCGGTGACGGAATTTTATGTCAAAATGACTATTGACGGCGAATCTTACGATCCGTTTTCGGCCGAAACCCTTCGGGTCCTGCCGCCGACCCATCCTTCCTATCGGAAAGAAATCATCGCGGCTTCGCGAGATAAATATTCCATACCAAAAGGCGATGCTGCGAGGTTGATTGCCGAAGAAGAAGCCACCATCATCCGCAGTGCCGAAGAAAAAGCCATCATTGAAGGCCGGGCCAAAAGAAAAGAAAAAGAAAAAAAAGGAAATAAAGAAGAAGAGGAAGGAATCGAGGAATCTGCCACCGCTGAAAGCTCTGGCGAGATGAAAGAAGAAAAACCAAAAGCCAAAGCTTCCCAAGAAGCCGAGCCTATGATATAGTCTAATTTATATTAGACGTTTAAGAAATTTTTATGAAAAATGTAACTATTTATTCTACTCCAACCTGTCATTTTTGTCACATGGCCAAAGAGTTTTTTAAGGAAAAAAATGTCGCTTATACCGAGCATGATGTGGCGAGCGATATGGTCAAGCGCAAAGAAATGGTGGAAAGAAGCGGTCAGCTTGGCGTGCCGGTTATTATCATCGGCGACGAGCTGATTGTCGGTTTTAACCAATCCAAAATCGCGCAACTTTTGGGTATCTAATTATTCTTTTTTATCTTTTAAAATTTTTTCGTTTAACACAGGGAGACTAACAGTGAAAGTACTGCCTTTTCCCTCGATACTTTTCACCTCAATATTCCCTCCGTGTTCTTCCGTTACCCTTTTTGATATTGCAAGCCCTAGACCTGAATGTTTGTCCGACGAGTACTTGTGAGCTTTTTCTGATTTAAAAAATCTTTTAAATATTTTTGGTAGATCCTCTTTAGATATTCCAATGCCATTATCCGTTATTTCTGTTTTGATAGTATCTTTTTCTTTGAGCATTTTAATACTGATTTTCCCATTATTTTTTCCATAATTGATCGCGTTTTTTATTACATTAAGAAATAGTTTTTCCAAATGTTCTTTATTTCCAAAAATAAAAAAGTCTATTTGTTCCTTTTTAAAATCAATTGACATATTTTTTTCTTGCGCGATAGATTCCAATCTCCTTACTATTTTTCTTAGTAAATCATTTAAATTTACACGATTGTTGTAAATTGCCAATTTATTTTCTTTATTGTCCAAGGTTAGAATTTCCATTTCTGAAAGAATATTGGATAAATGTTTTATTTCATTATTAATTTCCAAAAGGGCGTTTTTCGTGAATTTAGGATCTTTTTTGCCTCTCCGTAGCGCCAGATCAGTATTACCTTTTATGATTGCAAGCGGAGTACGAAGTTCGTGCGTGGCGTTGGCGATAAATTCAGTTTTGATTTTTTCGGTTTCTTTTTCTTTTGTAATGTCACGAAATATAAGTATCGCGCCAACAATTTCATTCTTATTAAGAAAGGGAGTTACAGTTATAGTGACTGGAAATCGTCTCACTTTTTTAGTATTAAAATACAGAGAAGAAATATTAACGAGAGTGGTAATTTTTTTCTTTGTTGACAATGCCAGTCGAATCGGAAGCTGATTTTCAGATATAGAATTACCTTTTTCATCCCCCATTTTTATCACTTCACTGATATGCCGGTCGACAACATCTGACATTTTCAACCCAGTTATTTCTTCTGCAGATTTATTGAAAAATGTAATTTTACGTTTGTTGTTTGTAATAATCATTCCGTCCCCGATACTTTCAAAAATAGCTTTATCTCTAGCTTTCCCTATTGCAAGTAAACTGTTTGTTTTTTCTAAATCCTCCATAACATTGAGGAGCGTTTTTTTTGATTTTTTCTGTAATTCATCAAATTTTATTAACTTTGTGACCTTACCCTCTAATTTTAAAGATATTTCTCCTTCTTGTCTGAGAGCTGAACTCAAATTATGAAAATTAACTTCCATTTCTGCCCAATAAGCTAGTTCTTTCAGCATCACCATATCGTTTTTCGAAAATTCTCGCGGTTCGATGTCTTTTATGCAAAAAACCCCAACTCGTTCTCCATCGGTTGACATGATAGGCACACCGGCATAAAAACGTATATATGGTTTATTAACCACCATAGGGTTGTCTGAAAACCTAGCATCTTTTTTTGTGTCTGGTATGACAAATATTTTATTAGCAAGAAGCGCATGTCCACAAAAGGAAATAGCGCGAGCATTTTCATATTTTTTAAGTCCTTGGCAAGATTTAAACCATTCTCGTCTTGCATCAATGAGAGTTAACGTACAGATTGGAACACGAAAAATTCTAACAGCGGCTCTGGTAATTACATCAAATCGTTTTTCGGGCATAGTATCAAGCAACCCCAATGTATGTAAGGAGAGAAGGCGTTTTTTTTCGTTTTTAGGAATTGGCGCTAGTTGCATGATGTATGCAATAAAATTGCCGTGACGTTATTTTTCATATTTTTATATTACCACGACACCAAAGAATATCAATACTTCAGGCAAGGAAAAAATTTTTATTGTTAGATTTAATCCTTATTTAACAATTTCTCAATTAACGCCGTACTAAAGACAAAAACATTACAATACTTCCGCGTTTGTAATATTTTATTTTTTCTAACGTCTCATCTATAAAGGTCGTATTTTATTACTAATTTATAATTAAAAAACAAAATTTATATGACTTAATAAGATAAAAATAGGTAAAAATAAATAATTTAGGACAGTAATCCACCAAAAAAAGAAGCAGAAAGGAGTGCTTCTTTTTTTGGTGGATTTGATTTTATAATGCACCATGGGTAAAAATTATTAATGCAGAATTAATCATTCCTTGTGTACTTAATAGCTCATATTAAAACATCAGTGAACTAAATCTGTATTTGCTTTGCTTCCATAGCGAGTCGATTAGCTTTTAATATATCACTTTTCATTTTAATTAGCTTGTCATGTAGGGTTTTTGGATTCAATTTTTCGTGTTCAATTTTTAATTTTGTTTTAATTTCTTCAGACACCCTTTCATTTTCACAAAGTCGTTGGTATGGCGTCATGCCTTTCT
>Ga0209542_10000870_pt1 | contig 71745 bp, 77 predicted proteins | sample RifCSPhighO2_01_FD_184028 | JGI IMG/M metagenome (GOLD analysis project Ga0209542, IMG submission 184028) | Soil microbial communities from Rifle, Colorado - Rifle CSP2_plank highO2_0.1 (SPAdes) (version 2) | ecosystem: Environmental > Terrestrial > Deep subsurface > Rock core/Sediment ...
CCAGCACCACTAGATGCATTCGCTTCCTGCCTCACAGAGAAAGGCGCGACATATTACGGAGCCTTCTGGTGTCCTAACTGCCAGAAGCAGAATGCCATGTTCGGCAAGTCGAAGAAGTTGGTCAACTATGTAGAATGCTCGACTCCCGACAGCAAGGGACAGCTGCAAGTATGCATAGATGCTGGAATAACTAATTACCCTACATGGGACTTCCCACCTATTGCTCCTGCCACTACAACCACTCGCGTAATCGGGGTGCAAGAACTTGAGACATTGTCGCAGATGACTGGTTGCGTTCTGTCTGGTAGCGGAGCAGCCACTACTACTCCGTAGTTATAAAACGTTATTAGAAGTAGAAAGACGAAAGGCCCGAGGTTTGATTCCCCCGGGCCCCTGATACGCGCCGCACTCACAGGCGGCGATCCTTCGCGAGCTTCTTCTCGAGCTTGCGCTCTTCGCGAGCCAGGCGCTTCTTGTGGTTGCGCAGGGCCCGCGAGTCCTTGACCGGCCCGCAGACCGTCATGGGCTGCAGGATGCAGATCTTGTTCTCGAATATCCCCTGCACCGCCCTGATGCGCGCGTTCTGAGAGTCGTTGGTCGAGTAGTACTGACCCTGTCCCCAGAAGCGCACCTCGCCCTGCGTGCCGTACGCGAAGAGATCCGCGTACTGCGCGCCGCCTCGCGCTGTGGTAGTAAGGTGCAACTCGAGGTAGTTCTCGCGCGTGACCCCCCGTCGCTCGGCCTCGGCCGCGTTCATGCTCGAGTACGAACGGTCCAGGATCTCGACGAGAAGCGTGCCCTCGCGGTCGCGCGTACTCGCGAAGATGCTCCGCATGAGCGACTGGCTGTTCACATCGGCGACGTCCCGCGCGAGGTAGACCTTCCAGCCTCCCTCGCAGAACAGATCCCTGAAGAGAGCCTCCTGACCTTCGCAGGTCCGGTACTCGCCCAGCTGAACGTCGGGCAGAGTGATCGTGACGCTGACGCCGGCTTCGGCGTGGGCCGCGAGCGCGAAAATCGCGAGAAGTGCTAGAATGCTTTTCATGGGAGCTCACCTATTCCTTTCTCTTCTGATATTGTATCATATTTTGATCCCCACGTCAATAGGTGAGAAAAGCCTTGATTTGCAACTCGAAATTGCAGATAGCCCGGCAGAACGCACCCAAGGCCTCTCTGATCGAGTGTCACTGCCAGACGATTCTGGCATGCTATTTATTTTTGATGAGCCGGGCTACTACTCTTTCTGGATGAAGAACATGAATTTCCCGCTCGACATAATTTGGCTCGATGAGAATTGGAGGGTTGTATGGATAGACGAGAATATATTGCCCGAAACTTATCCGGCATTATTCAATCCCCCATCCCCAATCAAATTTGTTCTTGAGATAAATACGGGTAAAGCCAGAGAACTAGAACTTAGGCTGGGCGAACGTGTTAGTCTGCCCGCAACCATTCCAGAGCTTGATTCTGGTCAATGAAAAATTTTACATTCTCTCCGCGGCCGGCGGCATTGACTATGAAATTAATTATAGATTGGATGGCGTGTGACATGCCGTAGAAGGCCGTGCGTTCTATGCGCTTATCAGAAAGTGTCTCGATGTACATATCCGTGGCATGTTTGGTGGGGATGCCAGCGCCGGAGAGGTCAACAAGAATTCTGAATTTGCGTTCGGGAAAGCGTTTGATCATATCCTCATAGAATTCGCGCGTCTCGGCTGCCATGTCATCGTGCTCCTCGGGACTCTCACCGGGCGCGGAGAAAGAAAGAGTGACCAGATTAGTGGTCTCCTCGTATACAAGATGAACCTTCCCTGTGTGCTTCACCCCTACAGTATAACAGGAGTGGCAGAAATATGTTGGTAGACGTACGTGAGAGCCACAATAAGGACAAGGAGAGCAAGGCCGGAAGCAAGATGTCTGCCATGGTGACGCTTAAGTTCTACTGCAAGCGACAAGACTATGGCGAGCAGAACTATGGCAATCAGAACGTAGTAGATTAAGTGCAAGAGAGTGTTGGGACTCGATAGCACACGCGCTCCCAGACTTGCATATTTGGTTGAGTCTTGTTCACCATTACTCGTTACTAGTTCCTCGTTACTCGTTACATCTTCAGTCTCTTCTATGTTTCTGACTGCGACAAAAGTAGGAGTTTCGCTTATAGATTCAACTTCTGGTTCGTTAACTGGCGCGGGAGCCTGGGTGGGGAGAGGCTCAACTTCGCTCGCCTCCACTCGGGCCACCGAGGGCACAATTGATGGCAGTGACGGAGCGTGGCTCACTGGTCGGCCGAAGTATTGGGCTACGAAAATTGTGGGTTGGCCTTGGTAAATACCTTCTGCTGTGGCAATGCCGATTTCGCTAAATTGCTGATTGAGAATGTTAGCTCGGTGACCAGGCGAATTCATCCAGGCCTGATTGACCACGCCGGAATCGTTGAAGTTCACCGCCAAATTCTCGCCAGCATAAATAAATCTGTAACCATTTTTTGTAAACCAATACCAAGGAGTAATACCCGTAGGCGAAACGTGAGCAAAGTAACTGTAACGAGCCATGTCATTGGCCTTCTCCTGCGCAGCCGCTTCAAGCACGGGATTGCGAGTTAATGGTGTGAGTGAATAGAGAGAGCGATCTTCGTTAGCCAGGTCAATCAAGACTGCAGGCAAAACGCTCGCTAGATAATCAATGCGAGAAATTATGAGCGGATAAGATAGAGAAAGTGAGAAAACAGCAACAGCAAAAAGCGAGACAACAGCAATGCTCTTCTTGTGAAAGAAGTGCGGCTTGTAAGAATTGTGCTCGTGAGGCACGAAGTAATGTCGCAGAAAACCGAGTCCCCGCTTGACAAAATCAATCATATGTTGAATTATATCACATCTCCAGAATTTTGCAAGTCGGCTATCCGAGCTTGGAACCTAAGGCTCCAAGTGACCTTGACACAGCGGGCGATGGGTGATATAATGGCCGCAGTAAACTCACGACATGAGCCCGGGGTGGCCGGCTCAACGGAAGGGAGGGAAAGACATGAAGGAAGCGGGGAACTACCTGGTTGTGCGGTATCCCAAGGAACAGCGACCCACCCTCGAACTGATGACGAAGGATGAGGTCTTCGCGGGGGGGCAGGAGATCTTTAGCAACAAGACGGATTTGCCAACCCTCAGCCCGGCGGCAACCACAGTCCTCGAGGGTCTCCTCGAGACGGAGCATGGGCGGGAGGTCGTGCAGAAACTCAGCGAGAACGGATTCAGCATCGGCTTCGGGGCGGCCAACCCCTAGACAACCCAACCCTATGCAAGCCACAAGAAGGCGCGGACCACCCTCCGCGCCTTTCGCAATTTTGGCTATCCGGACTAGTGGGCTCCTTGCCACGGAATCAGATCAGGCATGGGGATCGAGAGCGTTACTCCCCTTAGGCGGCAGTACTCATTGAAAGAAGCGGGGACCTGCGTCCCCGCCTCGTAATGCCTTCGTCCTCTATTCGCCGAGATCAGTCTTTCGGGGCTAAGGCGAACATGTGCCTCGCTCCAGCTGCCTGCAGTGACCCGTCGTCCCTCGAGAAGGCGAAATGGAAGGTGACGTAAGGCTCCCTCTCACCACTCGCGTAAGCCATGACTTCAAGATTCACGCATTCCCCGACTCCGTGAAGGGTGAGGCAAGCTTCTAGTCGATGCGCTTGATCGAAGGCCTGTACGAGATCTCTGGATTCGCCATGGCCGAGGCAAAGGTACTTGGTATACGGGTGTCTACTGGTTCCGTCGCAACGGAAAGCCGAAAAACGAAAGGATAGGTCCGTGCTGAACTGCAAAAATCTGATGAAGAAAAGCAGAGCAGCGTTGTATCCTCGCGTCCACTCGCCACTCGTGTCCGCAGTTTCGAGTACATCGCGTAAAGACTTGTCGATGAAGAGGGTAATCTTCTTGGCTCTCATTCGCGTTTTCTCCTTTCGAGAGTGGGCACGCCAGGGCCCAATTTAGGGGTTCAATACTGTCAATAGACTACATCAAAGACCCGATTTTGTCAATCCCACGTAATGGTTCAAGCATGCCTGAACCATTCTTTACCTAATTCGTGATTCATGCCCACCCCGAAGGCTTAACCTTCGCGAAGGTTAAGCCTTCGGGGGATTACGTTCCAGTCAAGTTATCTGCTCGACCAAGGAATGAGTTGATTGGGAGTGAACATTGGTATGTCTAGATTGACGCCGCGTAATCTGCAGTATTCTATGTTGGCTTTGCGTCTGGTGGTCATGTAGAAGTTGCCCGTTGGTGCGGTTAGGTTCCAGGGGGCCAAAACGTCGGATGAATTTGTTTGCTGAAATTGATTGAGGGCCGCAATTGTTAGTGGACCATATACGCCTGTTATTGGCAGGTTTGCGTTTTGATATTCGTTTAAGAATTCCTGCAAGTTCTTGATAGTCTGTACGCCCGCAGTGTCGCGGCCCTTCATTGCGTATTCGTGAAATCTGGCCACACATGTGATGGTGTTGCCATTTGCATCTGTAGCCACACCCAAGACTTGACCAGCCGAGACTGGGCCTGTGGGGTTGACTGTCACCGCGCCGAAGAGGCCTATTGGTCCACCAGAACCATATTGAGCATAACTAACGAACGGAAGGAAGCTACCCAAAATAAGGCTTAAAACAAGGAGTTTTGCGCTTTTTGCATTCATATCATTAATAGTTTACAAGCCTAACATACACTAATTATAATGTCAAGCTCTGGCAGCAATTTACAGAAAGACCTATCTCTTTCTGAAGTACGTGCGCAGGAGCAGTACTACTAACGATGTAGAAAGGATTGTGTTATACAAAACCCAAAATTGAATGGTGAGGTAGTTATAGTTTAACGGGTGCAGCTTGCCACTATAGGCCATGAACATTATTAGGGCTGTGTAAGCGAGTAGATAGATAATCGCGGAAAAAGTTGCTTGTTTGAACGCCCGCGAGGCACCGGGCTGCTTGCTATTGGTCGCCACACGCGTGGTATTACTTTTGAAAATAGCAGCAACGATAGAGTGACTGCAACTATAGAGTTGGATGAAGTATGAATAGAACGCTCCCCTGCCGAAGCGCGATATGGGGAAGGCGAGCATATAGGCGAAGCCCCAAATCATGTACGGCAAGAAGATGATCGCGCCCGCGAGGTTGATGTAGTCGTTATAGAAGAAAAGTGTCCAGAAAAGTTGGAAAGAAAATAACAAAGTGAGCGGGTGGTGGAAATAATATAAGAAGCCGGTGATGTAGGAGAGCTTAGTCTTCCAGGAGACTTGCGCCTTCCAGAACTTGCGACCCATGAAAGGGAAGAGACTGCCCGTGCACCAAGTGTGTTGTTGGTGGAAGTAGGCGTGCGGATCGTTGGGGCAAGTGCCGATCCCCAAGATCACGGGCACGTAGCGCACTGTCCAGCCGAGGGCTTGGAGATCGAAGCCTGTGTGGGCATCCTCGCTGTGTTCTTGCAAACTCGCGCCGCCAATTTGGGCAAGCGCTTCGCGTCTATAAATAGCATTCGAGCCGCAGCAAATAGTTGCATCAAGTCTATCGCGAGCCACTTCGATTATACGATAGAAGGCTTCCTGCGAGTGGGCCGCGCCGTAAGCCAGTGGCTGCTCGCGCTTAATCTTCTTGCCCATGTCGAAGTATTGCGGCGACTGCACAATGCCTATTCTCTTGCCACTGTCATCATTGCTAGCATGCTCCATGTAGGGTAGGAGCTCGCGGATAAAGTCAGGATGTGGCGCGCAATCTGCGTCGAGGATTACGATAAACTCGCCCGAGCTCCGCTCGAAACCGTATCTAATATTACCTGCCTTCTTCATATAGCCTCTGTCTGGTCTGGACAAGTACTCGAAACCATACTGTTTGGCCATAACTTCTTGCTCTTTGCGTGAATCTTGATCTTTAGTATCGTCGAGCACGTACACTTTTTTATTCACATAGGGCAATGCGGCCACGTGTTGCCAAGTGTTGCGCAGTACACTTAATTCTTCGCCGCAGATTGGCAAGAACACGTCAACGGATGGCTCCCCCTTCTTTCCTCCCCCATCTTTTTGGCTGGCCCAAAAGTTTTCTACACAAGCAAAGTGTTTGGTTAGATCGAAACGCTTGTAGAAAAGATTCTGGATAAAGCTCAAGAGATAATATGCAGAGAAGAAGAGCAGAAGCGGCCCGACGAACCAGCGAAAGAATAAGTCGTAGCGTATAGCGGGGATGAAGCCATATACAACCAAGAGCCAGGAGACAATGCCGAAAGCGAAAAACACCCGCACGAGCCATGTGGGTGTTTTTCGGACGTATAAGTATTTATCTATCTGCTCGACCAAGGAATGAGTTGCTCGGGAGTGAACATCGGTATATCAAGTGTGATGCCACGTAATCTGCAGTACTCAATGTTGGCCTTGCGCCTAGTTGTCATGTAGAAGTGACCAGTGGGGCCATTCAAGTTCCAAGGAGTCAACACGTCTGTGGCATTGGTGGTCTGGAAAGTGTTCACTTGCGAGATTGTGAGCGGACCGTAGAAGCCGGTCATTGGTAGATTAGCGCTCTGGTATTCGTTCAAGAAAGATTGCAGGTTGGTGATAGTCTCATTGCCGGCAGTGTTACGTCCGCGCATTGCGTACTCGCTGAAGCGAGCAAGGCATGTCTGTGTGTTGCCACTTGAGTCTGTCGAAACACCCAAAACTTGACCCGCCCCCACCGGACCCACTGCCACTTGCCCTGAGCCCGTCGAAGGGCTCCCCACGGAAATGTAAGCACCCAGAACCGATCCCGAAGGCCCGGTCTGCGGAGCCGTAGGAGAACTGCCCACAATCTGTCCCCCGCCCCCACCACCGCCAGAACTCGCCGGAGGAGTAACTGGTGCAGGAGTATTATCTGTTGGATCGCAGGCATCGCCTATGCCGTCACTATCCTTGTCAGCCTGATCTTCGTTAGGAATCAACGGACAGTTATCAGCCGTATCAGCATCGCCGTCGTTGTCATCGTCATCATCACAAGCATCCCCCATAGCATCGCCATCAGTATTTAGTTGATCAGTATTTTCAACCAGTGGGCAGTTATCGGTTGAATCCAGAATGGTGTCAGAATCCGTGTCATCACAAACGTCACCCTCTGCATCTTCGTTCATGTTGGCCTGATTGCTGTTGGCATTGATTGGGCAGTTGTCGACCCCATTTAATACCGTGTCGCCATCCTTATCTGGATCGCAAGCATCGCCTATGCCGTCATCATCGAGGTCAGCCTGGTCGAGATTTGCAATCAAGGGACAATTGTCAGTTTCGTCAGGGACAGTGTCGTCGTCAGCATCACCATCGTCACATGCATCTCCAACTCCGTTTCCATCAATATCCTCTTGTCCTGGGTTCGAGACAAGCGGACAGTTGTCTGCATCATCTAGGTCATCGTCGTTGTCGTCATCAGTATCGCATGCATTACCTATTCCGTCCCCATCAGTGTCGAGTTGATCGATATTAGCCACCAGTGGACAATTATCTGGAGTATCAAGAACCGTATCATTGTCATCGTCACCGTCACAAGCGTCTCCCGCACCATCACCGTCGGTATCTGTCTGGTCTGCATTCACTATCAACGGACAGTTGTCTGCTGTGTCTAAGTCGTCATCATTATCATCGTCATCATCACAGACATCACCCAAACCGTCGCCATCGGTGTCAGTTTGATCGAGATTGGCAATCAAAGGACAATTGTCAGGTGTATCAAGAACTGTATCATTGTCGTCATCCGGATCGCAGGCGTCGCCTAGTCCATCCCCGTCCGTATCGGTTTGTTCCGGGTTGGCTACAAACGGGCAGTTATCCGTTGTGTCAAGATCCCCGTCATTATCATCATCGTCGTCGCAGGTATCGCCCATTGTGTCGCCGTCGTTATTGGCTTGATCAGTATTTGCATTCACTGGGCAGTTATCAGCGTCGTCAAGAATTGTGTCGTTATCATCGTCCGTATCACACTCATCGCCAATCCCATCACCGTCGGTGTCAGTTTGATCTGGGTTTGAATTAATGGGACAGTTGTCTGTATCATCACGCACCGTATCATCATCAGTGTCTGGGTCACTCGGATCAGTTACAGTCTCGTCATCATTCAGCAAAGTATCACCATCCTTGTCTGGATCACACACATCGCCAAGACCGTCGCCATCTATATCTTCTTGCCCAGGGTTATCAATTGTAGGACAGTTATCTGCGTCGTTTAGGACGCCGTCATCGTCCAGATCTGTATCAGATGTAACAATGACAGTGCGCGTTACTTGAGTCGCAGCAAGCCCGTCAGAATCAGACACGTCGTAGGTAATAGTGTACGTACCTTCTGCATTAGTTACTGTGTCGCCACCAACCACAATCGAAGACGTAAGATCGCCATCTTCCTCGTCAGTAGCTGTAGCACCGGGGTCAGAGAAAGTATCGTCAGTCTCAAGTACTATCGGGTCAGCTCCGATAAGAGTTATCACCGGAGCAGCATTATCGTCATTTGTTACAGCACAAATTATATCCTGATCTAAGACCAGTGTTCCAGTGTCACAGTCATCTGCGTAGGAAACCGCGTATGTTCCTGGATTGTCCTCAACTATTGTGTAGGAGCCCAGCCCAGCAATAGCTACTGTCTGGTCGCTCACAACATCCGAGTGAGTGCCGTCAGCGGCAGTGATGGTGAAGGTAAAACTATCCGCAGAAGATGTACCACCGTCAGTGTTATCAACTGTCTTGTTTATCGTGATTGTCGGTTTGTATGGTTCGCAGTCAGAGTCATCAAAATCAGTATCTCCGTCAGTATCGTTATCCGCGCCATCAGTACAAAGTCCACCAGTTTCAGTAGATGGAGGGTTTACAACTATTTCTACGTCAATTGTCTCGTCCCCATCTTGCAAGAACGAAGCACCACCGCCTGTCTTGAAGCTGTTGTTTTTGTTTGCTTCTGCAATAAAGGTAAACGTACCGCCCGTACTTGCAACTGTTGCCGTAAAGATAAATGAAATAGAATCACCCGCATCGATGCCATCGCTACCAGTGTTTAGACTTGCCTCGAGAACCCCGGGCTCACCGAAATCGTCAAGGTCCCATTTCCCGGCATCTTCGGCGTCACTAAAAGATAAACTCGAAAGACCAGATGTCAGAGTAAATCCGGCAGGAAGGTTTAACCTGATTGCCTTCATTTCATCAGTCGAACTTGCTGCGTTCGTGAATGTGACTGTAAATTCCACCTCAGAATCGGCATCTACGATCGTAGGAGAGATCGTAACACTAGCCTCACGCACCGGAGCCCCTGCAGCTGTGACATACTCGGTGGTCCAGAAACTTGCTCCTACGGACCAGAGGGCCATGGAAAAGACCAGGGCTAGATGGGTTATTTTTCCCACTGTGCTCTTGCCTACGTTAAATTTGTCGTACATATATATTTATAGCCATTAATTGCTTAATAAAAAAATCCTCCCTTTGATACAAACTACGAATATAAATACTATCCCCTCTGGTGCCAGAGGTCAAGCAGTATAACGAGGCGGTTATAAATATGTGACTGATTAGTATAACTACTCCAGTGCAAGCAGGATCGCCATCAGGGCGAAGCCTGTGATGATTGCGATTAATTGAATTAGAGATTTGCGGGCACTACTTGTTTTTTGTAATTCTGGCACTAAGTCAGAGGCGGCTATGTAGAGGAAGCCGCCGGCGGTTATAGGTAGGATAAGTTCTATCAAGCCCTCACTGTTGCCCTTCAAGGCCACGACAATAAGAAGGCCGGCGAATGAGGCAAGGGCAGAGAGGAAGTTGAGAAAGAGCGCTCTTGCTCGCGAGAAGCCGACGTGCAGGAGTAACCCAAAATCCCCGATTTCCTGCGGGATCTCGTGGAGTATCACAGCAATCGTTGTAGCGATGCCAACTTCGGTGCTCACTAGATACGCACCACCAATCACGATGCCATCTATTAGGTTGTGCAAGCCGTCAGAGATAATGTTCATGTAGCCGATGTGCTGATTGGCATGACCGGAGTCAATCTCCACGCCCACTTCATGCACTTCGCCCTCGTGGCCGTGGTGCCAGCGCAGGAACTTCTCAAGAACGAAAAAGATTAAAAAGCCCACGAAGATAAGTGAGGTGATCTTGGGCGTCACCTCTAATTCTGGCAGAATATGCAGGAAGACGTCACCCAAGAGTGCTCCCACAGAGAGGCTAATTAGGGCAAACAAGACCTTGCGCAACCTGATTACGTTGAGAGAAATGGTGAAGAGGCCAACGAGGGATATGAGGCTAACTATTAGTATGGATAGAGCGGCTAGCCAGAGCATGCCACTATGATATACTAAATTCATAGCAATAAAAATAACGGGATGGGTCCCGTTAGAAATTAAGTCGCGGGGTCATACATAATATTAAGTAGACAGTATGGTTTATTATTTAAATTTCTAATGGGATGGAGACACAAAATCAAAACGAGAATAGCTCCGCGCCAGAATCCAAGTTGTCTGTACCCGCGGCAATAATCGTGGCCGGCGTCATCGTCGCCCTTGCGCTCATTTATACAGGAGGCGGTAAGGGAAGCGGGTCGAATCCCGACCTTGCGGGCCAGAAGAATTCCGAGCAGAAGAAGCAGGCCGACAATGTTGTCCCGGTTAGCCCAGGCGAACACATATTGGGTAATCCAAATGCGCAAGTTATGGTCGTGGAATTCTCTGACATCGAGTGCCCATTCTGTAAACGCTTCCATGACACAATGCATCAAGTGATCGAAGAATACGGCAAGGATGGCAAGGTGGCTTGGGTCTATCGCCACTTCCCTCTCCAGATCCACCCTAAGGCCACACCGGAAGCAGAAGCAACAGAGTGCGTTTGGGAACAAGGCGGAAATGAATTGTTTTGGAGCTATCTTGACGCGCTATTCGCCGCGAGCCTCTCAAATAATCAGACCGATCCTGCTGTGCCCGCGCAAGTGGCTAAGACAATAGGCGTGGATATGGCAAAGTACAACGAGTGTACACGTACACGCAAGTACCAAGCAAAAGTTGTGGCGCAGATGGAGGACGGCTTCAATTCTGGAGTCACGGGTACACCATATAGTATTGTGATCGCCGCAAATGGCAAGAAATTCCCAATCAACGGAGCCCTGCCCATCGAGAGTGTGCGAACAGTGATCGAGCAAGCCCTTAAAGAAAAATAAAATGAGAGGCGGTAACGGGAGAGTCGTAGCCCTTGCGATCGCCCTGGTTATAGTTGTCATTGCGCTCGTACTGCGATACTCACGCTCGGACACTGCATCTGTTGATACATACGTGGGCGGCGAACCACAACTCGGAGAAGCAGGGAGCGAGCACACACATATGAGTATGCTAGTGTTTGTCAGTGGCAAGTTACTCGATTTCTCGCAGCCGTTATATCAACTGCAAAATGAGCTTGTGCACTTCGAGGACGCCGACGGTATCTTCATACACAAACACGCAACCGGGGTGACCCTTACTTATCTGTTCGAGAGTCTCGAGATGGAGCTAACTAGCGACTGCATCAGATTAAGGACCGGACTTGAGTACTGTAGTGACGGGAAGGCGAAATTGCAAACTTACCTAAACAAGGAAAAATTTGGGGATTGGGACAAGTATGAATTGCGAGATGGTGATAAGATACTAATTGACTATGGCAACACCTCGGAATTTGATCACAAGCTCTTGCTCAATACCGTGCCAGATCTGACTCCAGAGTTACTAATAAACTGACAGAATGGACCAATATAACACCCAGATTCAGGATATCGCTCCATCCCTCGGACTTAATTTTGCCAACTTGGCGGCCAAACTTTCTGACAACCTGCTTTGGGGAGTGCTGGGTTTACTTGCAATAATCTTGGGCGCTACTACCGTTGTTCTCTACTATCACTGGATGCGCTACGGCTTCGGGGACAGAATGGTTATCTTTGCGCAGGTGCTCTATACGGTTGTTCTTATCTCTGGCTTTGCTGTGATGATTGGTTCAGTCAACTATTATGGCTAGGTTACCGCTTGAACCGGGGGAGAAGATTCTTCTTACCTGTCATAGGCACTGGATCGTCTACTTTATAGATGCAATTGTGCTCTTCATATTATTCCTACTGCCCTATCTGATATTCCGATTTCTTGGACTTAGCGAGGGCATTGATCCTGCGGAGAGAGAGTACCACATAGCAGTTTTTGCATATACTGCGTGGTTCATCTTGCTCTGGACATACTTCTTCATCGTTTGGACGAACGCATATCTCGACGCTTGGATTGTCACTGATAGACGCATTATAGATATAGAACAACAGAGCCTCTTCCACAGATCAGTGAGCGATTTTCGCATAGAGAAAATTCAGAACATTATGGTCAAGGAAACTGGCTTCATAGCCAACATGTTAGGTTACGGCACGATTATTGTAGAAACAGCTGGCGAACGCATTATTCTCGAGTTCGACAATATCCCCAAGCCATACAAAGTACGTGACTTAATATCAGAGTGCCACGATAAATGCCTAGCTAAACTCGCAAATAGTGGTATATCCCCAGACGCAAGAGACATCATCCTCGAACACTAAAATCCCAGGCGGTATAATAAAAACTAACGCGCGGTGCCCACCCGGGGCCCTTCGTGCGTTATTGTGCACCCTCATCTTCGTCAGGATCGTAGCCAGGTCCCTGGAGACCCTTGTCGATCTTATTTCCAACTTCGACAAGTGCCCAGAGAATGAGACCGAGCGGATTGGTGGGATCTAGAAGAGCCCTTTCAAACCTTGCATTCTTTTTATTCTCGACCTTTATCCTCCGTTTTGTCTGGCCACGCCCCTTGGGAGACGGTTTTCGCTGCTGAGTCCTTTTCGCCATGGTGTCTTCTCCTAGGTGAAGTTACAGCACAAACATACTCAAAAGATCCAGGGGGCTACATTTGCCTTAGCCACGCGTAATTCGGAACTGGTTCCTGAAGGCTTAACCTGCGCTAAGGTTAAGCATTCGAGGAATACCAAAAATGATTCATTTAGACAGCGACCCAATTAGCAGCTACGGGAAGCCTAACGGGTGTGTTTTTACTTGAGTTGTGTTTGCTAAAGTTAAGGATCGTCAGTCCCCTAACTAGCCCCGTTCGAGAGTCCGTACGTAAGAGAACATCATCGGAGGTCTCTGCTACATTATCTCTGGGAGAGGGCTTCCCTTGAGATAGGTACAGCACATCGGCTTCTTTGTCGAAAAGATAGTACAAATTTATTTTTCCTTTTTTCACTTTTTTAGGCATATTTAGAGTATACGACTTGTAACGTAGGCCGTCAATACGAAATGCCTCGCATTAACCTTGACTACTATTGCCAACCATTTTCCCCTCGGAAGGCTGCGGTAGAAAATCATAACTGATGCGTCATATTTCGATGGTTTTATGTGGTCCGGTTTACCTAACGCATCCTCGAATTTATCCAGATAGACATTCACTTCTGGATGAAAATCTAGAACATGCCGAAGTCTTTCATCGGTTAATTCAATTTGACCAAATACTGATTGGTAGCGCTGCATAATTCTAGTAGCCGACGAGGCGTTTGGTTTTTTTGTGGGTTCGGATTTTCTCGTGGGCTTTGGCTTCTATTTGGCGGATACGCTCTCTTGTAACAGCAAATTGTTTGCCTACTTCCTCAAGTGTTCTTTGCACACCGTCTTTTAGACCGTGGCGCAGTTCTAGAATCTCGCGCTCTTTGGGCGATAAGTCACCCAGTATTTCTCTGATCTGGTCTTGAAGTATTCTTTGTGAGGCGTTGTAGTCGGGCGCAGCAATTTTCTCATCGGCAATGAATTCACCCAGCACAGATTTGCCATCATCGTCATCCCCCACCGGCTTCTCGAGCGAGATAGTCGATTGGTCTATTGATTCAATGTGATGCACTTTCTCTACGTCTACACCCATCTCGGTAGCTATCTCGCCTGGTAGTGGATCACGCCCAAGATCTTGGCTAAGTCTGCGCACTACTTGCTTGTACTTAGCAATTGTTTCTACCATGTGCACCGGTATGCGAATAGTTCTGGATTGATCAGCAATGGCGCGGGTGATAGCTTGTCTGATCCACCACGTGGCATAAGTCGAGAACTTGTAGCCTTTGCTCCAATCAAATTTCTCTACTGCTTTAAACAGGCCGATATTGCCCTCCTGAATTAGATCCAGAAGTGTTAAGTCAGACGAGCGGCCCATGTACTTTTTTGCAATCGAGACAACTAAGCGCAAATTTGCTTTAGCAAGTTCATTCTTGGCTTCTTCGTCACCAAGAGCAATGCGTTTGGCAAATTCTTTCTCCTCGGCAGCCGTGATCAGTCTATATCTGCCTATTTCTTTGAGATACATCTGCACAGAATCGTAATCGGGAGTATCGAGGTCTAATTTATGCTTACCGGGTTCGCCAGATTCCTCGAACTCAAGCAGTCCGCCGCCCTCCAACACATCAATCCCACGCTCGTTGAGACGCTCGTATAGCTCGTCGAGGAAGAGAATGTCATCTTCAATCTTGGGGAACTCTTTCAAAATTTCGCCGTAGGTCACGAATCCCCTTTTCTTTCCACGATCTATGAGCGCCTCGGCCTTCTTCTCCAGGTGGGCCTTGCGCTTCGGGATCGTCCGCACTGGCTTCACTACTACAGCAGCTTTCTTCACTGCCTTCTTTTCTTTCTTTGCCCTCTTTTCTCCCTTTACTGATTTTGATTTCTTTGCGCGCAATTTTCTAACCCCCCCATTTTTCCGGGTCGGCGTAGCACTTTTCTTGGCCACTTTCCTCTTCGCAACCTTCTTTTTCGCCTTCTTCATTTTCATTTGGATTGGGGGGTTAGTTTTTTACTAATTTCTTGGCACTTGTTGAGGCAATCCCTTATCTCGTCCTCGTCGCCATTAATCTCCGCCCGGCGCAATTTCTCCATAGCTTCTGCGAATTCTGCCTTGTACACTTCTTGTGATAAACGTGACAGAAGAGTTTTCGTTTCTTCCTCAAGGTTAAAGGAGATTGGGTAGTACAGTTCCGCTTCGAAGAGCAAGCTCTCAATATCGTCACTTATCATACTCACATCAAGCAGATCCGACAACTTTTTCTCTAATATTTTAGATTCCTCCGGATTCTTGCGGCTCTTATACAAGGCAGCTATGCCAAGAAGACGCCTACCGACCATTATTACGCTACTACTAATTCTCGCATCTTTTTGTTCACCTCGAGATCGAGACGAGTCTTCTCGCTGGTCTTGTGCGGAACCTCCAGATTTGCGCCATTTATCATAATCACTCTTAGCCGCTTCGAGTGAGACACCTAGGACCTGGGAAATTTTTTGCATTACCTTGTCCTTCTCAATTTCATTATACATATCAGATAGATGGGGATACAGGTAGGTGTGCAGAGCCTCTTGAATTTTCCTGCTATCCTTCCCGCTCTCCCCCATGCGGGCAGATATCATCTCCAGTGCAAAATCGGTGAACGGCTTCTCCTTCTCTAGCGTATTTCGCCACAACTCTGGATTCTTTTGGATAAGCGAGGCCGGGTCCTCACCCTCTGGTAAAGTAATCGCAGAGACAAACATGTCCCGCGAGAGCGCTAATCTCACAGCTTTCTCTGATGCCCTGAAGCCTGCCTCATCAGCGTCAAGCAAGATAGTAAGATTGTTAGACAAACGAGTGAGAATATCTAGATGGAGAGGAGTAAGTGCTGTGCCGGAGACGCCTACACAGTTTGTTGTACCAATCTGATGGGCCATGATCACATCTATCTGGCCTTCTACCAATATCGTTTTGTCGCGTTCTCTGATCGAGTTTTTTGCCTGGTTGAGGCCGTAGAAAACTCTAGACTTGTGGAATAGCAGAGTCTCTGGCGAATTTATATACTTGCCTTGATTATCATCCGTAGCTCCCGGAAGTACACGCGCCGAGAAACCAATGGGGCGGCCAGAATAATCAAAGAACGGAAACATTAATCTGCCTCTAAATCTGTCGTAGTAACCCTTGTCAGATTTGACCAAGAGACCTGCTTTTTCTGCGTCTATTTCTGAATAGCCCTTTGCTCTTAAGTGCATGGCAAGATTCCTCCAGCCCGCAGGGGCAAATCCTATCTTGAAGCTTTCTATCATTGCCCCGTCAATACCGCGCTCCTTGATATACTTTTTTGCCACTTCGCTTTTGGCAAATTCGCTCTGGTAGTAACTTACTGCCTGATTCATGGTTTCTCTAAGTCGTCCTTGGGACAAGTTCTGGCCCGAAAATTGACTGGACAGAGTCACCCCAGCTTTCTCGGCGAGCAACTTGAGAGCCTCTTTGAATTCCACATTCTCAATCTCCTCCACGAAGGTAAATATGTCTCCTCCTTTGCCACAACCGAAACAGTGGAATGACCCCCTATCAGGAGACACGAAAAATGATGGAGTACGCTCGTTATGGAACGGACATCTTGCCCTGTAATTCTGCCCCGCTTTTTCTAGTTTGACGTATGAAGAAACCACGTCTTTAATTGAGAGTCTCTGTTTTATCTCGTCTATGGGAGACTCGGCGCTCGTTGACATCTCCTATTCTCTGGATTTCTCCTTTGACTTCGGACTTGCGTTCTTCCAACCGGTTCCAGCGGGTATTAAGCGACCTATTAACACATTCTCCTTCAATCCATCCAACCGATCCACTCCTCCGCGCAGAGCCACCGACGTAAGGGTGCGCTGTGTGTTCTCGAATGAAGCGGCGGCCAAGAAGGAAGACGTCGTCATAGAGACATCGGATATACCAAGCAGGGTGTCTTCCGACTGCGCCTTCTTGCCGCCCTTGCTTACCGTAAACTCATTTTCCTCGATCAATTCACCCGCACTCACAATTTCGCCTTTGGCGAAAACTGTATCACCGGCATCTTTTATACGCTTGCGGCTGAACATCTGACGAACAATAACTTCTATATGCTTGCGTGAGATAACCGCTCCTTGCGATGAGTAAATCTCATGGATAACTTCCAGAATATGATTCTCTGCCTCGATCCGCCCAGACATTTCAAAGAGAAGCGAGATATCCACTGGTCCATCCGTCAGAATATCTCCCTTCTTAACAAGTGCGCCCTTCTTGACCAGAATAGTGCGATTACGTGGGGCAGTATATTCTTCGCGTTCATCTTTACTTTTCCCGCGCGATGCAGGATCTGTGAGAATAGAGATAACTTGTTCCTCATCGCCCGTTCTTATATCTACCACTTCACCATCTACACCAGAGATGACGCTCGGATTCTTGGGTAGGCGCTTCTCGAAAATCTCTTCGACTCTGGGCAAACCGGTAGTAATGTCACCCTGATCAGTAGCCACGCCTCCCTGGTGGAATGTTCTCATAGTAAGCTGCGTACCCGGTTCGCCGATGGCCTGGGCGGCCACTACTCCAACTGCTTCCCCAAGTTCCACCAAAGCATTCCTGCCCATATCAAGACCGTAACATTTGCGGCAGAGACCTTCGAGGGTCTTGCAGGAAAGTGGCGAACGCACAATGACCTCGCTCGTGCCGGTCGCATCAATCAAGGCCGCCTCGCGCTTAAAGATCAATTCTCCTTTCTTCAGAACTCCCTTTACGTCAGAGAGCAATACTCGGCCTCGAATATCAGCGGCAAAGTTAGAATGCACGTGGCCACTAGCCGCGCGCTTGATTACCCTTCCCACTGTGTCTCCACAATCCTCTTCGCTGATAATCAGACTGTCGGCAACATAAACTAATTTGCGTGTTAGATAGCCGGCCTTGGCTGTGTTAAGGGCCGTATCTGTTAGACCTTTTCTGGCACCGTGAGTAGTGATGAAATATTCGAGAGGCGAGAGCCCTTCCATGTAAGAAGGGATCACTGGGAAGTTGATGGTGCGACCGGAGGGGTTAACGATAAGACCCTTCATGCCCGCCATCTGCGAAACGTTTATTATTTTTCCTCTTGCACCGGATGTTAGCATGCTTACTACAGAGCCGTCCGCCTCAAGTGTAGTCGGCAAAATCTTGTCGAGCTTATTTTTTGCTTCCTGCCACACCTCGATAGACATTCTGTACTTCTCCTCATCAGAGATAAAGCCTTCGCTGAATTTGTCTTCTATTGTAGCCACCTTCTTCTTGGCTTCGGCAATAATACCTTTCTTCTCATCTGGTACACGCACCGCATCAATACCCCAGCTAATACCGCTTTTCTTGGCGTAGAGGAATCCAGACTTCTTGACGTTATCGAGTATCGCGGGCAATTCGCTCAAACCGTAGCGAGCGATAAGATCATCTACTATCTCGGACATATCCTTGGCGGTCACTGGCTTGTTGATGTAGGGGAAATCGTCCGGCAAGAAACTGTTGAAGCGCAAGCGACCCACTGAAGTGCGGAAGGGCTTGTTCTCGAAGGCGCCAAATTTCTCTTTCTCTGTTGGCAAAACCATAATCTCCTCGCGCAGGTTGATCTGGCGGTAATCGTACGAAGCAATCGCAGCATTGGGGCTTGAGAAATACTTGAGCGATTTGACATCCACGTCATGACCAATAGTTTTAGTCATCCAATAACAACCGAGAATAATGTCGAGCAGTTTGAACTTGGCCAGCACCTCGTTGTTACCTGGACCAAGCAAGTTCTTCTCTGATGCCATAATCTCGTCAGCCTCTTTCTGGGCTGCATTTGACAGGGGAAGGTGAACGGCCATCTGGTCACCGTCGAAGTCGGCATTAAAAGCGCTACAAACTAATGGATGCACCTGAATAGCATTTCCTTCTATTAGTACCGGCTTGAAGGCCTGTACGCCGAGTCTGTGTAGTGTGGGCGCGCGGTTAAGCAAGACGCGCTTGTCGCGAATGACGTCTTCGAGAATTTCCCAAACTTCTGGAATACCTTCATCGATCAATTTACCTGCGCCCCTGATGTTAAAGGCAAGCTCTCTCTCTAGTAATTTGCTAATTACGAATGGCCTGAATAATTCTAGTGCCATGTGCTTGGGCAGGCCGCATTGAGACAACTTCAATTCCGGACCTACGACAATTACTGAACGGCCCGAATAGTCCACCCGCTTACCCAGAAGATTCTGCCTAAATCTGCCGTGTTTGCCTTTTAGGTTATCAGAAAGTGACTTGAGTGGTCGGCGTTGGGCTTGTGAGACAGCGCCCGTTGCTTTGTGAATCGAGTTGTCTATGAGTGCATCAACCGCTTCTTGCAATATACGTTTCTCGTTGCGCAAGATTACATCCGGAGCGCTAAGCTCGAGAAGTTTCTTAAGTCTGTTGTTGCGATTAATTACGCGCCTATATAGATCGTTGATATCGGAAGTTGCATGCCGACCACCATCAAGGGCCACCATCGGCCGCAAGGCAGGAGGGATTACAGGGATGACCTTGAGAAACATCCACTCGGGACGCACAGACCCTCGGCGGAGGGATTTGAGCAGATTGAGGCGGCGCTCTATTCTTGGCTTCTCGCTTGCATTGCCTTGTTCATACTCAGCCTTGCTCGATTCGTACATTTTGTCGAGATCAAGCGATCGGAAAATATTGTACACAGCCTCGGCCCCGATCTCCGCCTCGAAGACATGCCCATACTTCATCGAATACTTGTGATAAGAAACTTCGTCAAGCACTTTCCAGCGCTTTAGCATATCAAGCTCCCCCTTGGCATCCGAGAGCGACTGCTTGAGACGTTCTCGTGCCTCATCGCTCCGAAGGGTTTTGTACTTGGCTTTATATTCGGTGTCGAGCTCTTTGTAGACTTTGTCCTTCTCTGCTTCGTTCACCTTCGTGACAATATAACCAGAGAAATAAACTACTTTCTCAAGATCTGCGACCGGCACGCCAAGGAGCACGCCCATGCGCGAAGGTATACCCTTCAAGAACCAGACATGTGCCACCGGCGAGGCAAGCTCAATGTGACCCATGCGCTCGCGACGCACAATACTGCGAGTTACTTCCACGCCACACTTCTCGCAGATAATATCTTTATAGCGTATGCGACGATATTTCCCGCAGTAACATTCATAATCTTTCTCCGGCCCAAAGATAGCCTCGTCGAAAAGTCCCTTGCGCTCTGATCTTTGTGTACGGTAGTTAACAGTCTCTGGTTTTGTAACTTCGCCATATGACCATTCTTTTATACGCTCGGGCGAAGCAAGTCGCAGAGTAATAGCGTTGAAGTCAATCGGCTCCTTGACGTGAGCATTCGCGGCAGTGCTTGTCCCATGTGCTTTGTATGTTTCCATATTGTGTATTTTCTACATTCGTTTAAGCTCGACGTCGAGGGCGAGACCTCTAAGTTCGTTTAAGAGCACAGAGAACGAGGCTGGCAAATTAATCTGGCCTATGTCTTCGCCTCTTACAATCGAATCGAAGGCAGCCGAGCGACCCACGATATCGTCTGACTTAATAGTTAGCATCTCGCGCAATACGTGCGAGGCGCCGTAGCCTTCCAGAGCCCAGACTTCCATCTCGCCGAATCTCTGACCTCCGCCCTGCGCGCGGCCACCAAGGGGCTGTTGAGTAATTAGTGAATATGGGCCAATACTGCGCATGTGGATCTTGTCCTCCACCATGTGGTGCAGTTTAAGTAAGTACATATAACCCACAGCCACGTCCTGTTCGAATGACTCGCCTGTCTGGGCATCGAAGAGCTTGACCTGGCCGTTGCTTGGCAAACCTGCCTTGACCAACTCTTCTTTAATCTCATCCGCTGTGGCACCGATAAATGTTGGCGTGACAGCCTGATAGTTTAAGGTGTGGGCGGCCATACCCAAGTGCATCTCCAGGATCTGACCCAAGTTCATGCGGCTTGGTACGCCAAGCGGAGTGAGCACTATGTCAACTGGCGTGCCATCTGCCATATAAGGCATATCCTCTTCAGGCAAAACGCGAGAGACAACGCCCTTGTTACCGTGCCTGCCAGATAATTTGTCACCAACTGTTACATTTCGGAGTTGGGCAACTTCGATATAAACGCGTTTGATAATGCCGGACTCGAGTTTGTCGCCGTGGTCTCGGGAGAAAACTTTAACTCCCACTATTCTTCCTCTTTTCCCATGTTCCATTCTAAGCGAAGAGTCTTTGACATCGCGGGCCTTCTCTCCGAAAATGCTGCGCAAGAGTCGCTCCTCGGGAGTTAGTTCTGTTTCGCCCTTGGGAGTGATCTTGCCAACTAATATGTCATTGGGGCCAACTTCGGCACCGATACGCACAACACCTTCTTCGTCAAGATTTTTTAATTTAGATTCACTGACATTGGGAATATCGTGAGTTGTGACTTCAGGCCCAAGTTTAGTATCACGCACATCGCACACAAATTCTTCAATATGGATGCTGGCAAACTTGGAATCCTTAACAAGTCGTTCTGATATGACAATAGCATCTTCGTAGTTAGCGCCGGCCCACGATAGGAATGCGACGAGCACGTTCTGACCAATTGCAATCTCCCCCCCTACAGAGGTCGAAGTATCAGCAAGTAATTCGCCACGTTTAACGTGCGCGCCAAGATTGACCACTGGTCGCTGATGGAAAATCGTGAACTGATTTGAGCGAGAGAAATTAACAATAGGATAAACGCGCGTCTTGCTGTTCTCTGTCTCCTTGATCGAAATCTTCCTGGCGTCTACTCCTACCACCTCGCCAGCCTCCTTGGCCAAGATCAGGCGTCCGCTTGAACCAGCTGCCGTTGCCTCAATGCCTGTGGCCACAAGTGGCGCTTCGGGCACGATGCAGGGCGTTGCCTGCTTCTGCATGTTAGAACCCATGAGCGCACGGTTAGCATCGTCGTGTTCAAGGAACGGAATCATTGCCGTGGCAAGGGAGAAAGCCTCGTAGGGCGCAACATCTATAAATTCAACTTCACTACGCGGCACAACTGTCGGGTTACCTGCGGCGCGGATTTCTACCTCCTCACTTGTGATCATCCCGTCCTCATCATAGCGAGTGGCTCCATGAGCAATCTTATGAGCCTCCTCGTCGAAGGCGTTCATGTAGACAATTTCCTTTGTCACCTTGCCGTTTACAACCTTCGCATATGGCACCTCGATAATGCCAAGTTCATTGACTCGCGCATACGAAGAAAGTGTGAGGATCAGACCGATATTCGGGCCTTCAGGAGTCTGCACCGGACAGACACGACCATAATGCGAGGTGTGTACGTCACGCACTTCATAGCCTGCACGTTCGCGGGTCAGACCTCCCGGACCGAGAGCACTCATGCGACGCAAGTGTTCGATCTCTGATAAAATATTTTCCTGGCCCATAAACTGGGACAGTTGGTTGGTGGTGAAAAACTCTTTGACCCGCGCCTGCAGGGGTCGGGTTGTAATGAATTGAACGGGCATAGATGTCTCTGCGTCCATGGTAGACATTCTGTCTTGAACGTTGCGCTTGATCTGAGCCATACCTAGGCGCAATTTCTGCTGCAGCATTTCCCCGACGGAACGCACACGGCGGGATCCTAGGTGATCGATGTCGTCTTCGCTTGCATCCGGATCGCCCGAGAGCTTAATAATGTGCGTAACGATAGTGACAATGTCCTCAAATGATAGAGTTTTCTTGGTCACCGCTTTGGCCGAAGTATCCTTGCCGAAACGCTCATTGAAGCGGAATCGCCCAACTACGGACAAATCGTATTTCTCCTCGCCGAATAGACCAGTAATGAAAGCTTCAGCCGTCTCGGCTGTGGCCAAATCTCCTTCGCGTAACTTAGAGTAGACCTCAATGAGTGAATCACCGCGGGTCTTGGCCGCATCTTTAGCAAAAGTGTTCGTAAGATGCGGATTGTCTTTGGCAACATCCCCGAAGGCCGCAAGAATCTCCTCATCACTCTTGTCTGTGAAGGCACGCAGGAGTGACGAGACTGGGAACTTACGCTTCTTGTCTACGCGCACATATATAATATCGTCTTGTTCAGTCTCTATCTCAATCCAAGCGCCACGGGCCGGGATAATCTTGGCTCCGAAGTGGCGCCGGCCCTTGAGAAAATTCTGAGTGAATATTACGCCGAATGAGCGAGCCAATTGCGGCACGATCACACGCTCCACTCCGTTGATGATAAAAGTTCCGTGTCCAGTCTGGAGCGGAAAGTCGAGCATGAAAATTTCCTGATCCTTGGAAGTACCCAAGGTCTTGTTATTGAGTCTCACCTTAACCCGAAGAGGCGTCTCGTATGTGAGCTTCTGCTCCTTGGCGTGATACTCATCGTACTTCGGTTCATCGAGTGTGAAGTCTAGAAATTCGAGAGAGAACTTCTTTCCCGAATAGTCACTTATAGGAGTAAACTCCTTGAAGACTTCCGCAAGTCCCTCCTTCACCAGCCACTCGTATGAGCGTGTCTGAACCTCGACAAGATTCGGCAAGGGCAATAGGGGTTCTTTAAAGCGCGAGAAATACTTCTTTTGCAGTTTTTGCATATAAAGATAAAAAGAAAATTACCCCAGTAAAATCTTGCTAGGGCACTTTATCCTCCCTAATTATTCTCTTGTTTCTTCACGCCCAATTTCTCGATCGAATCACTATCAAAACTTGTAAACACCATTATAAACGACCCATGTTTATTGTCAAGCACCCCACATGTCAATCCCCCAAATCTGTGGAAAACCCACGTTTGTTGGATACCCGGTATCCAACGTTATTCCTCAAGTAATAAATTTTTGAGCTCTTCATAATCAGCTCTTTTTGATTTCATATGTACGAGATTTTCTTGGGAAAAATCTTCGTACTCCTGCTTATTTTTAAACTGCGCTAGGATAATATCCTTCTTGCACATGTTGCCTGTATCGCTAATATATTCATCCCAGCTCGACCGTACAAGTTTATTTAATTCACCTGACAGATTATGAACTTTATTATTCAGATTTATGTAACTACTTAGGTGCAACAGATGCTCATTACTTTCTATATGTTTTACCTTAAACTGACCTTCGAACAGAGAGCCTGTCCTGTGATGCTTGAGATTAAAGTAGTTCGCGTAGCCACCCAACCTTTTCATGAACTTACTTATACCATCATCTTTAAGAGGAGATAGCAGGAAGTGGAAGTGATTGGGATTTAAGCAATAACAAACTATGTCAACTAGTCTTTTTCTAGGTTTTATTCTCTCTGCCTCACTTAGTCTTGCGTGCTCAAAAATACTCCAAACAGGATCCTCAGAGTTATAGAGATCCAAACCAAGAATAAACCTCTCGGAGTCTGCCTTATCCATAACAATTTGACGATGATCCACGCCACGATTATAAACATGGTAAAACTCACCTTGAGCAAAACTGATCTTTCTCATAAGAGGATTCTACCTGTTGGATACCGGGTATCCAACAGTGGACTGCGGATATGTTATCTGGAATCCCAGTAAATACAGGATCCTGAATTTATCGCCTTCAGGGCGCGTTCAACCCTAGATCCAATGTTTGAACCACATAGTTTGTATACCTCTTTGTGATTCACAAACTCATATGCTTTTATTTCATCTGCTTGTAGCTTAATTTTTCTTTTATCTGCTTCGCTAAGTACTCCGCCTAAGAACACGAAATGAAGCATCTCTTCTTTTTCGATCTGCGTATGTCGATAGTCAACACCAACCAAGCGTGGGTCCTTAAGTTCTAGTCCAAGTTCTTCTTTAGTCTCACGAATAGCGGCCTCGAGCGGTGACTCATTTTCTTCAATTCCCCCGCCTGGTACTTCCCAGTTTTCCTTATAGGTAGTTTCGAGTACGAGGACGTTTCCTAGCTCGTCAGGAAAAACAACAGTCGAAGACATCAACTTCCTGTTTCTTTTTGCCAAATACTGAGCTCGTTCATCTAGGCTAAATAGCTTCATGTATTTATCCATGTTGGATACCGGGTATCCAACTATTTACTTTTTATTCATTTTGGTCAGGCGCCAGGACTCGATGTTTCTATGGTGACCGGATAGGAGAATTTTGGGCACTTTGTATGTTTTGCCTCTAAATTTGAAGGACTCTGGGCGGGTGTACACTTCGCCGCTTGCTACTCTTGATTCTTCGAGCGACTCACTCTTGCCAAGCACTCCCGGGATCCGGCGCGTGATTGCATCTATCATGATCATGGCTGGCAGCTCCCCGCCAGTTAACGTGTACGGCCCTACAGAAATTTCTTCGGCTTTCAAAATCTTTTTAACCCGCGCATCAATGCCCTCGTAATGCCCTGCTATCACCACAATCTCTTTATACTTCTTCGCCCACTTCGCTGCCATCTCATTAGTAAACTGCCGCCCTCTTGGATTTGTGATTACAATTTTTAGTTCTGGTTTTGCACTTTTCGTTTTGAGTTTTGCGATTGCTCTCAAAATTGGTTCAGCTTTCAGCACCATCCCAGGACCGCCACCGTATGGCCGATCGTCTGCTCGTCTATGCTTGTCGCGCGTGAACTCTCGGGGATTAATTATCTCTATTTTTATCTTATTATCCTTTTGCGCCTTCCAGAGCATCGAACTCTCAAGATACGGCTTGACAGCCTCTGGAAACAGAGTCAGTATCGTGAATTTCATCATCTCGGATTTCGTGCTTTGAGTTTCGTGCTTAGCCTAAATTTAGATCTGCCATGGCCTCATCAACCGTTTTCATAACGGGCGTAGTTGAGAGCGCTGGTCGTTCTGGACGAGTACTGCCTTCTGGTTCGTTGATCTTTAGGTTTACTCTTGCGCCGTTCTTGATACCCACTACACGCAGTATAGTCCTGATAGCTTTAGCCGTGTTGCCCATCTTACCAATAATCTTGCCCATGTCCTCCGGATGCACATCAAGACTAAGTAACACTCCTCTTTCGTCGATAGTACGAGTAATCTTGACCGCTTCTGGGTGATCTACGAGTGCTTTAGTCACGTATTCCAGTACCTGTTGGTCCTGTTCTGTCATAGCCGTAATAACTAATTATAATAAAGAAATTGTACTACGCAGCTGGAGTCTCGGCAACAACCTCTTCTGTTTGTGCAGTTTGTGCAGTTTCCGGCTTCTTGACTATCTTAGCCGGTCTAACATCTCTCTTCTTGCCAGCTACAATTCCCTCGCGCACGAGTAGGTTATGCAAAGTGCCCGAGGCTTGCGCTCCCACAGATAACCAGTATTTAACCCTTTCAGCATTAACCTGCAGGTCCTTACCCTTTTCTAATCTCGCATCGTAATGCCCTACTTCCTCGACATTCTTACCAGCCTTGGGGCCTGACTCTTTTTCAGTCACCACAATACGATAAGAAGGATCATGCCTACGCCCCACGCGTTGTAATCTAATCATTAACATAACCCAAACACTATCAGAAATGCTATAATCTCGCAACATGCAAAGGAATTCAGGCAACAAGCGGCGAGAGTTTGGCGGCAAGAGCAAAAATCACGGCGATCGCCGTAATTTTAAACATGACAAACTTCACAAGCGCCAAGTACCAAACAAGAACCAAAACGTGCAAACTTCCAAGCGAGAAATAGAGGGCGTGATCAAACTTGCGGGACGCAAGGGTGGTTTCGTCTTGCCCGAGGGGTACACCGACGAGGTCAGAATTGATCCGGCATTCTTGGGCACTGCTCTGCATAACGACGAGGTCAGGGTACTGCTTCATAAACCCCACTTCGCCAAGGCTTCGCGGGGCGGTGAGCAGGAGCTCACCGGTGAAGTTATCAAGATTCTCACTCGAGCCAAAAGTCGCTTCGTTGGCACGATTGCAAATGGCAAATTTGTGCCCGATGATCGCAGATTCTATCTGGAAGTAGAGCTTGCCAAAGAGGGGGGGGCTGAGGCGGCTGACCAGAAGGTCTTAGTTGAGATCACCGATTGGCATAGCTTCCCCATTCGTGGGAGAGTGGTAGAAATATTGGGCAAGCAGGGCGAGCATGAGACAGAGATGCTCTCGATCCTGGCAGCCACTGGCATCGTCTATGACTTCCCCACTCTAGTCGAAGCAGAAGCGAAAGAGGTGGCGGCCCGTCTTCGCCAAGGCTTCGACGAGGTGAGACGTGATATGAGAAGCACGCTGACCTTCACCATCGATCCCGCAAGTGCTAAAGATTTTGACGATGCGCTCTCGTTTAAAGAATTTGGCAGTGGGAAATACGAGATAGGGGTACACATTGCTGACGTCTCGCACTTCGTCAGGCCTGGAACAAAGCTAGATGATGAAGCGAGGCGCCGGGCAAATAGCGTATACATGGTGGATCGCACGGTACCAATGCTACCGGAAGTTTTGTCTGCTGATATTTGCTCTCTGGTACCCAATCAAGACAGACTCACATATTCCGCGATCTTCGTTATAGATAAGACTGGCAAGGTAGAGAGTGAGTGGTTTGGCCGCACTATTATCCACTCGCAGAGGAGATTTACTTACGAAGAGGCAGCCAAGATTCTGAAGGATAAATCAGGTCAATATGCCGAAGAACTCATGATACTCAATGAGATCGCCCAGAATCTTCATAAAGAGCGGGTACGCAAGGGTTCAGTGATCTTTGAGAAAGACGAGATCAAGGTCGAGCTAGATGCACAAAGCAAACCGGTGCGCATATATGTCAAAGAGCGATTAGCAACCCACAAGCTAATCGAGGAGTTCATGCTCCTCGCCAACAAGCATGTTGCCCGTTACCTGTATCTGGGAGTTGGGAAATTAGGTGGGGCGGCAGTGTACCGAATTCATGATGTACCGGACAAGGATCGCATAGTACTGGTTAAATCATTTCTCAAATCTTTGGGATACAAGTTTGAGGGAGACCCGAAAAAGTTTGGCGCCCGTGAGATCAACGAACTTTTCGCCCAGATCAAGGGCGAGGATATCGAGATGCTGGTGCAGACGGCAGTCTTGCGCTCGATGGCCAAGGCCATTTACTCCACTCGCAATATTGGCCACTTCGGACTTGGCTTCGAGTTCTACACCCACTTCACCTCGCCGATCCGCAGATACCCAGATGTGCTGGTCCACAGACTCTTGACAAAATATCTTTCGGGTAAGCCCATAGAGAAGAGCGAGGTCATAGAGTTCGAGCGAATCGCACGCTACTCAAGTGAGCGCGAGCGCGAGGCTGAAGCGGCAGAGCGCGAGAGCGTCAAGTACAAACAAGTTGAGTACATGCTCTCCCTTAAGGAGAAAGACCCGACAAGACTATACGACGGCACAATTGTGGGGGTCACAGAGTGGGGCATCTTCGTCGAAGAGCAAAGTGCGAAGTCAGAAGGCATGCTACGCCTTTCTAGTTTGGGGGATGATTATTACGAATTCGATGAGAAAAAATTTGCCATCATAGGTAAGCGTACCAAAAAAGTTTACAGATTAGGAGATAAAATAAAAGTAAAATTACTAGAAGTAGACGTCCCCCGCCATCAAATCACCTGGGAACTGGTATAATAATTATTTAGCGTAACTTACTGCGTCGTCGAATCTGATTGATAGCAATTTCGAGATGCCATCGGCTGACATTGTCACTCCATATAAGACACTCGCGTGACTCATGGTCTCGCGGTTATGGGTTACAACTATTAGCTGCGATTTGTCAGATAGTTTTGTTAGCATTTCACCGTACTTGCGAGCATTTGTCTCATCGAGAGCTGCGTCTGTTTCGTCAAGTACTAAGAAGGGCGGCGGATTAACTTGGCTCATGGCAAATAAGAGCGCTATTGAGGTGAGCGCTCGCTCGCCTCCAGAGAGCATTTCTAGGCCTCTAATCTTCTTGCGCGGAAGATTAACATCTATATCAATCCCCCACTCACTCTCTATTTCCTCGCCGGCCTCGTCTACGCCCCCACCAATTTTGACTACGCCGACAGAGGCACTACCGCCGCCAAAGAGAGTCGCGAAGAAACTGTTAAACTCTTTGTTTACAAGATTCAAACCCTCTTTAAACTTCACCTCAAGTGTTTCGGTCAGCTCTTTCATTAAATTTTTCAGCGAGTTTGCGCTCTTATCAAGATCTTCTAGCTCGCGTGTTAAATGCTCATCGCGGGCACGTGTATCTTCGTATTCTTTAATCACATCCGAGCCCACCCCGCCAGCATCTTCGATCCTAATCTTGAGTCGCTCTATTTTTTTGCGCAAATCATGCTGCTGCTCACGCGTTACAGAAACCAGGTTTCCAGACTCTCCTGAAACCTGGTTTCGGGAATCGGCGAGGATATTCACTCCGGTGAGAAGGGCGATCTCGTGAGCATCTCGGGCGAAGACTTCGTGTTCTATCTTATGCCCAGCCTCTCGCAAACTTACTTTTTCAACCTCTGCCCTAAGTGTTGACTCACGGGCGCGCAATTCATAAGAGACTTTTTCTTCTTCACGTAGAGTGTCTAATTCGCGCGTCTCTTCTTTTTCTTGTGTGATTAAATCCTGAATCTTCTGTTCAAGTTCAGATTTCTCTTTCAGCCAGTGACTCGAATCTGACCCTAAGGGCTCCCCTTGGGTAACTCCAAGGGGAGCCCTTGGAGTTCGGGTGATTACTTGCCCGCAATATCTGCATCTCTCTTCGCCACGCTCGTCTACTCTCACAAGCTCAACTCGCTTGCCTGCTTCGATCTTACCTTCTAGCCTGCCAATTAATCTAGACAGCTCATCTTTTTCATTTCTCAACTTACTAAGGCTCTCTGTGAGCTCATGGATTCTAGGGCTACGACCAACTTTCGCAAGCTCCTTTTCTATTAATGCCAGATCGTGCTTAACCTCATGCAAGTCAGCACTAATCGCTTCTTTCAAATTATCAAGATAGATCTTCTCGTTTGCAAAATACTCACTCGATAAGTTAGCTAACTCAGCTTTTTGCAAAGCTAATTTCTCTACTTCTTCCACTTGCTTTTTTAGGAACTTAAGATGCGGGGCAATCTCGCGTCTAAGCGACTCGACTTGTTTAATATTCTCACTTGTCTTCTCTAGTCTCTTGTCGCTTTCGCTTAATTTGTACTGATAAATTTTTAGTCCCAGTGCATCTTCTAGAATCTCGCGTCGCTCTTTGGGGTTTGCAGAGAGCACGTGATCTGCCTCGCCTTGGCTAATTATGTGATGCCCTGATGGACCTAAACTCACGGCACTAAGTAGTTCTATAACGTCTCGCAACCTTACCTGCGAATTATTAATAGAATAAATATTTTGGCCGTCTCTGTGGACTTCGCGTTCTACTATCACTTCGCTGAACTCAATGGGCAATTTTTTATCAGCATTATCAAAGACGAGTACAACAGATGCTCTGTTTAATCTGCCCGAACTACCCGCGCCATTAAAGATCAGATCTTCACCGCGTTTACCACGCAAACTTTTCATGCTTTGCTCACCCACTACCCAGCGCAAAGCCTCAGCCACATTACTCTTGCCCGAGCCGTTCGGCCCAACAATAGCCGTAATAGGCGCATCGAACTCAAGCGAAGTCTTCTTGGCAAAACTTTTGAACCCAGTTATTTCTATCCTCTTTAATCTCACATTTATATGGTACCAACTCACCCGGACTTTGTCTCGCCCTCTCTTATCTATAAGAGAGGGTTGGGGTGAGTTATTAGTAAAAAGATGCGAGGGCAGCTTTGGCGGCTTCTGTTTCAGCTTCTTGCTTGCTCATTCCTGTGCCCTTGCCAATTAACTTTGTATTCAAATAAACTCCCACAGTAAATGTCTTGGCGTGGTCAGGGCCAACTTCTTTGATCGTTTTATACACTGGCGTTATTCCCTCGCTATCTTGAGCTTTTTCTTGCAACACACTCTTGGGATCTTGCCAGAGACTCTTCTCTACCACTTCATCTGCTTTCTCAAGGAGCACTTTCTTGAGGAACTCACCAGCAGATTTGTAATCACCATCAAGATAAATCGCGCCCACAAGCGCCTCAAACGTATTAGCCAAGATCACAGCGCGAGCTCTGCCAGTATCCTTAGCCTCACCCTTCGACAGCAACAAGTATGCACCCAAGCCGAGCACCCCGGCCACTTTCGAAAGGCTCACAGTGTTAACAAGGGCCGCACGCACACTTGTAAGTTCCCCTTCTGTCTTACCGGGATACTTGTTGTATAAATATTCTGTGCACACAAGCTCGAGCACAGCGTCACCCAAGAATTCTAATCTCTCGTTGTGCGGCAACTTAAAGCTCTTGTTCTCATTTAGGTAAGAACGATGAGTGAGGGCCTGGGTTAGCAGATCCTTATCTTTGAAATTATGCCTTATCAGTTTCTCCAGATTCTCTGATTGCATGTAATGTCTCTATTCCCTTATCAATAATGGGCCGAACGTCGGGATACATTTTCAACCCCTCGACTTCGCTTAAATTAAACCACTTGACTTGATCTAGCCCGCCACTGCCTTCGGGCAACTTGATACTAGCAGGATTCTTGGCCCGCGCAAGGAAGTAGGTCACTTGCTTCCTCATATTGCCAATCTCCGGATCCGTGGCTACGTACTCGTTCACTCCTATCAACTTCTTAGTCTCTATTTCAAGATTCATCTCCTCTTTGATCTCGCGCACAACTCCCGTCTCCTCGTTCTCGCTGCCTTCCACACCACCCTTACTAAGCGTCCAGTAGCCGAAGACATCGTGCACGAAAGCAAGCATCTCGTTGCCTTTCTTGTCTCTACAATACACCACGGCACCCACTAACTTTTTATGCGGCAGTAATTCTTTCTCTTCTTTAGTTAGATCTTCTTTCTTCTTGTACTTGCGTTTCTTCTTGGGCAATTCGTCCTTGCCCGGCTCACCCATCTCTTTATAAATAGTGCCTAAAACGCCATTTATAAATTTCCCACTACGTTCCCCACCAAAACTTTTTGCAAGTTCGATTGCCTCGTTAATTGCCACGCGCGCTGGCACTTCTTCTTTCTTGGCAAAGAGCAGCTCATATAAGCCTACGCGCAAAACATTCCTATCAACTAAGGGTGTTTGGAGTAGCGGCCAGTCGCGTGCGGCTTTAGTAATTATCTCGTCCAGAGTTCCTCTCGTCTTTATAACTCCCCTAGTTAGTTTAACTATGAAATCCTTCTCCGCTCCGTCTTCTCCAAATTCGTTGATGTTACGTGCCAGGATGTCGTCAATCTTATCTTTCTTGCCATCATAAAAATCCCACTCAAATAGTGATTGTAACGCAATCCCGCGTGAGACGTGTCTCTTGGCCATAAATTTGAAATGTACTCATTTCACCCTGCGAAGTCCGCCTCGGGCGGACGAAGTAGGGTTACTTAGCTTCAGCCTTGCGCTTCTTCTCGCGCTTGGCCCCCTTCGCCAATACATCCACAACAACTCGCCCCTTATAGCTACCGCAAGTCTGGCACATTGTGTGTGCGAGCTTTTGCGAGCCACATTTCTCGCACTTACCCATACGTAAACCCGTAAGGGCATGGTGGCTGCGGCGGTTAGCCGTGTGGGAACTCGTATGTCGCATCCGTACTGACATGTTGCAATCGTACACGATTGCAAGGCAAAACGCAAAATCAAGAGGCGGTGGGTAGTCAGATTTTCATCTGATTTCCCCACCGCCTTCTTCCCCCGACTAGCTCGAGGCGCTAATCCCCAACCCTCGCGCTCGTGCTTGAACCGGGACCTTCTTCTTTGCCGGGCTGGTGGTGTACCAGCGATACAACGGCCAAAGGAGGAAGAACAGCAGGAGACCGGCGAGGTAGGGAATCCCGAAGAACGGAATGAGAACCGGCCGAGACCCCGACGTTAGGATCACAAAAACCGAGATGGCGGCGGCGGAGAACGCAGCGATTCCCGTCCAGACAGTCTTCTCTCGCGTGTACAAGCCGAGGAAGACGTTCGTGGCCAGGTAGCGATTCGCGGACCAGAACCCGCAGAAGAGGGTTGAGGCCGTGAAAAAGCCCCCAAGCGCAAGGACGAATACAGCGAGACCGTAGAGCAAACCCTCCGGCATGATGTTGCCTCCTTTCCGGAATTACTCTATTCTTCTTCGTCTCGTTTGTCTACTCGGCTTGCCGGTCATTCTCGATGACCACGACGCGCTTCTGACGGGATTCCGCTTCTACTTCGCTCTCGTCGAGCCACCTTCCTAATGCCCTCTTGAATCTCCAGAAGTGGCGCGTTAATTCTGCCTGATCCCTTTGAGTAGGCACCAGCGAGATCACGAGCTCTTCCAGAAGGTCGAGCCACTTAAGTATCCTCTCCTGTCTCATATCTTGATCCCCCTTGTTCTAACTGTGCTGTGGCCAATCACATATGTTGCGCTATATTGGGGAGAGAAGCCATGGCTCTTGTACTCTTCTGCCTCGTCTTCTGTAATCAACGTGTGTCTTTGGACCTTCCTCTCCCACAAGAAACTATTGGCTTCTCCAAACAACACAATTCCGTAGGTGTAGCTTTCCTCGATACTTCTTCGCACGCGAAGCATCGCCCACTTGATGTCTGGCTCACGAGTATCCGGCAAGACAACAACTTCGATCTCGATATCTCCCAGTCGAACCTGGACTTCGCCAACCCAGACGATCAGATCGGGTACACGCAACATCGTCACTCCCCCGGAGTTGCTCCCTGGCTCCCAACGATGCACATCAGTGGGAGCCCCAGCTAAAACAGCGAACAACAGAATTAATCCTTTCATGAGGCCTCCTCTCTTCTAAAACAATCCTCTACCGAAAAGTTAATCTGGTCAAGTAGCTCGTCCTGTGGATCGGCGAGAGGCCGTGTTTCCCAATAGCGGCATAGTGCGCACCCGTGCCATAACCCTTATGCTTCGCAAAATCCCAAGCTGGATACCGGGTACCCAACTTAGTCATTTTTTTATCTCTGTGCACTTTGGCCAACACACTCGCCAGGCCAATTATCGGCACAAGTGAATCGCCCCTGGTGATAGTTTTTTGATTTTTAAATACTTTGGGAGCACGCAACCCTCCGTCAAGCAAAACCTCACTTTTGGTTACCTGGTAACCAAGTTGGACAGTTAGGCGGGTGAGTGAACGTGAGATGGCGAGGTTTACTGCCCAGACAATTCCCTTTTTATCTATTATTGTGTGTGCGACTGATGAAATTTTGTAATCTAGCTTGCCTATTTTTTTTAACTCTTTCAGTCTTGCAACTATTTTTTCGCGCTGCCCCGGTGAAAGCTTTTTTGAATCCAGTGATAAGTTTCGCGAAGCAAAATTTCTACAAGTTTCTATCAAATTTCGATCTCTTATAGCTAGTGCGCAGACGGTTACCGGCCCAGCTATGGGCCCACGGCCAACCTCGTCTATGCCGATTACCCAGTTCATGCAATCATAGTACCAACTCACCCGGACCTTGTCTCGCCCTCTCTTATTTATAAGAGAGGGGTGGGTGAGTTATAATCTTTATATGCCTAAACCGCCCTTTATTCACCTACACACCCACACTCACTACTCACTTCTTGATGGCCTAAGCCAGACGGAAAGATTAGTTAAGTTGGCCAAGAAATATGAGATGCCGGCCCTCGCTATCACTGATCACGGCAACATGTATGGGGCTATTGAATTTTACAAACTCTGCAAAGATGCCGGCATCAAGCCGATCATTGGCGTAGAAGCTTACGTGGCCAACAGAACTAGATTTGATAAAGATCCAAATATAGACAACAAACGCTACCACTTAACACTGCTTGCCAAGAACGAAACTGGTTATAGAAATTTATTGAAACTAGTGACAGCCTCGCAACTAGAGGGTTACTACTACAAGCCGCGCATGGATCACGACTTACTGCGCGCGCATCATGAGGGTGTCATTGCTTTGTCGGGTTGCTTCAACGGCGAACTTGCCCGAGCCTTGCGCGCGAAAAACATGGACGAGGCCAGAAAAGTTGCGAAAGCTCATCAAGAAATCTTCGGCAAAGAGAATTACTTCCTCGAAGTCTGGCACGACCCTTCTATTGACGGCGGCATAGAAGTGAAGAACGGGATTATCGCTCTCGGCAAGGAACTCGCCATCCCCATTGTGGGGACGCAAGACTCGCATTATCTATCGCTTGACGACAAGCATGCCCATGAGACCTTGCTTGCCATACAGACGTCCGCCGAAATGAGCGACCAGAACAGGTTCTCAATGGCCCACGGCAACTATTCATTTATTTCTACCAAAGAAGCTTACGAGAAATTCGTAGACAACCCCGAAGCAGTTGAGAATACTAACAAAGTGGCAGACATGTGCGAAATTAATCTCGAACTTGGCAAATGGGTCTTCCCCAAATTGCAACTCCCAGACGGCACCACAGCCACGAGCGAGTTGCGGAGACTAGTTGAGGAAGGGGCAATCAAGCGCGAGCTCGAGATCACAACAGTCGTGCGCGAGCGTATCGATTATGAGATAGAGATTATCAAGGGCAAAGGTTATGCGCCATACTTCTTGGTTGTAGCGGATCTCTTGCGCTTCGCCGCGGAGAAAAATATCTATACTAATATCCGAGGTTCGGTAGCTGGGTCTATCGTCACATACCTAACCGGCATTACCAAAGTTAATCCGCTTGAGTACAAGTTGCCCTTCGAGCGCTTCTTAAATCCTGAGCGACCTTCGGCGCCAGACATAGATATGGATTTTGCAGACAACAGACGTGATGAGGTGATCGAGTATGCCAAGAATAAATATGGTGCTGATCACGTGGCCCAGATCGGCACATTTGGAACAATGATGGCCAGAGGCGTGGTGCGTGACGTGGCCCGAGCCCTTGGCAAGCCATACGCGCTCGGCGATCAAGTTTCTAAACTAATCCCCATGGGCTCGCAAGGTTTCCCCATGACTATTGATCGTGCTTTCGAACTCGAACCAGAGCTAAAAAAACTTTACGACACTAATCAAGAGGTTAAAGAAATTATTGACGTCGGCAAGAGGCTCGAAGGCTGTGTACGCCACATATCAGTACACGCGGCTGGAGTAGTGATCGCGCCCACAGATCTCACAGACTTCACTCCCCTACAACTTGATCCTAAGGGCGGCAAAGTGATCACGCAGTATGACATGTACACGGTAGAGGACGCTGGACTGCTCAAGTTTGATTTCCTGGGAATTAGAAATTTGGCAATACTAGCTGACGCGGTCGAGCGTGTGAAGAAAATTAGAGATCTTGATATAGACATCGAGAAGATTCCGCTTGATGATAAGAGAACTTTTGAGATGCTCGCTCGCGGCGCGACTATGGGCCTCTTCCAACTTAACGGCGCGGGCATGACAAGATTCCTAAAAGAGCTCAAGCCCTCAAGCATCCACGATATTAACGCCATGGTGGCTCTGTACAGGCCGGGACCGATGGAGACAATCCCGCAGTATATCGAGCGCAAACACAATCCAAATATGATCACATATCTGGATCCGAGGATGAAAGAGTATCTTGATTTCTCATACGGCGTGCTGGTATATCAAGATGATGTGCTCCTCACGGCTATACACTTGGCTGGCTACTCGTGGCTTGAGGCAGATAAACTTCGCAAGGCCATGGGCAAGAAGATCCCCGCCGTTATGGCCGCAGAAAAGGAAAAATTAATCAAAGGCTTCATAGAGTTTGGCAAACTCTCGAAAAATTTGGCTGAACAACTCTGGCACTTGATCGAGCCCTTCGCCGCCTACGGCTTCAACAAAGCGCATGCGGCAAGTTATGGCCGCGTGGCGTATCAGACGGCATACATGAAGGCCAATTATCCGGCCGAATACATGACAGCCGTGCTCACAGCAGAATCCGGCGACATCGAAGAGGTGGGGAGGATTATCGAGGAGTGCAGGCGCATGGGCTTCGAGGTGCTCACGCCCGACGTCAATGAATCATATTCAGATTTTACAGCGGTCAAAGACAGCAAAAAAATAAGATTCGGATTAAGAGGCATAAAAAACTTCGGTGAGGAGATCGGCAGAGCTATCATTCGCGAACGTAAAGAACACGGGCAATACAAAACTTATTCAGATTTCCTAACTCGCGTGCAGCACAAAAATCTGAACAAGAAATCACTCGAGGCACTAATCATGGCCGGGGCGTTAGATACTTTGGGCGAACGAGAACAGATGCTTGCAAATATAGAAGAGGCGCTCGCATTTTCGCGTGCACTGGGCAAGCAAGAAAGCAACCAAAATAGCTTGTTTGGTAGCTCTGCAGAAACCGCACCAACTTTTAAAATGCGCGAAGCAAATCCGGCCACTATGGGTGATAAATTGAAGTGGGAGAAAGAATTGCTGGGTCTCTATATCTCTGGCCATCCGCTTGAGCCGCATCGCGAGAAATTCACCAAACATGATCAGACGATAAGCAAAATTAAGTTACTGCGAGACAGCGAACCAGTGCTTGCGGCGGGATTACTAAGCAACATCAAGACTATTATCACCAAAAGTGGAAACAAGATGCTCTTCGGCAGATTAGAAGACTTCACCGATTCAATTGAGCTAGTCGCCTTCTCAAACACGTACGAAGAATTCAAGGATTTGCTAACAGCAGACACCTGCATAGCCGTAAGAGGTAGCGTGAGCCACAGAAACGGCAACCCCAGCATAGTAATTGAAAAAGTAAAGAAACTAGAGTGAGGGTTGACTTTGGGTTTGGGACCGCTAATCTAGAGATAGGCAATGCGAGGTGGTCGGCCAGTCCCGCCACAATGGGTCGCACTGGACCCGCCCCAGGCGCCGCGACGCCCCTTCTGCAACAACGATTCTCTCACCAACCGATCCTGGACCTCTCGCGAAATCCAAAGAGCCGGCCGACCAGCTCCTTCTTCTTTCAGCAAGTAACCGCTTGACATGGAAATCGCCATCTGATAGGCTGTTTTCAGCACCAGTTCTTCGAGGACGGACCCGAACAAACCCTATATGCTTAGCAATTGCGCAAGTACGTCTGGCCAGACACGTGTAGCATCCTGCGCTTCCCAACTTCCCAACTTCCCTGCTTCCGACTTCCATTTTCCCTCTTCCGCGCTTCCAACTGCCTCACCCTGCGTTCGGGCCGTCCTCGCCTCCCCTCCTTCCCGCAACACCCTCCGGTAGCCATCCTCGCTGCCGGAGGTGTTCTCTTTTTATGGGTTCTACTTTCAAAAGAAATTTGATAAGATAACTAAACATATGAGGCTACCTCACATCCCCAATCCGCTTAAGATTCTCTCGCGCGAGCATAAGCCTAAATCTCCTGAAGAGTTGGCTCCTATGCGCCACACACTTGCGCACTTACTTGCCGCTGCCGTGCTTGAACTGTGGCCGGATGCTAAGCGCACTATTGGCCCTGCTATTGATAACGGCTTCTATTACGATTTTGAGTTCCCCACTTCGCTAGAGCTTCGCGGGGCAAGCACTAAGCCAATTACAGATTCCGATTTGCCAAAGATCGAGAGCAAGATGCGCGAGCTCTTGCCTAGCTGGATTAAATTTGAAAAGCATGAGTTAACTGCCGAGGAAGCTAAAAAAGAATACATTGGAAATGAATACAAACATGAACTGATAGATGAATTCACAAAAGAAGGTCAAAAAGTAACTTTCTATAAATCTGGCAACTATTCTGATTTGTGTAAGGGCGGCCACGTCGAGAATCCGAGTAAGGAGATCAAGCCAGATTCATTCAAACTCTCGCACATAGCCGGAGCCTATTGGCGAGGTGACGAGAAAAACAAAATGCTCACCCGTATTTACGGCTTGGCATTTGAGAGTAAGGAAATGTTGGAGAAGTATATCGCCCAGCAGGAAGAAGCCAAAAAGCGCGATCACAAAGTTCTTGGCCCGGCTCTTGACCTATTTATGTTCCACGAGACTTCTCCTGGAATGCCGTACTGGCTACCCAAAGGCATGATAGTTATAAACAAACTTGTCGATTTTTGGCGGAAAGAACACCGAGAGCGCGGATATCTAGAAATTGCTTCACCTCTAATTAATAAAAAAGAGCTCTGGATCACTTCTGGTCACTGGGACCACTACAAAGATGACATGTTCATCTCAAACATGGGGGAAGGTGAAATTTACGGCATTAAACCAATGAATTGCCCTAACGCAATGATTGTATTCGGGTCACAAACAAGAAGCTATCGGGATTTGCCATATCGCCTATCAGACACAGACATACTCCATCGTTACGAACGCTCAGGCACACTCAATGGACTTTTACGGGCACGTTCATTTAGACAAGACGATTCACACAACTTTATCGCTGAAGACATGATAGAGGCAGAATGCGCGCGAATCCTTGACCTCACGGAGCGTTTCTATGGTATTTTCGGCCTGCAATATCACCTCAAATTAAGCACGCGGCCAGACCAATTCATGGGAGATATTGAAACATGGAATCGCGCAGAATCTGCATTGCGTAAAGTTCTAAACGAAAAAGTTGGATCTGGTAAATACGGAATTAAAGAAAAAGATGGCGCATTCTATGGTCCCAAAATAGACATACATATGACTGATGCGTTAGGAAGGGAGTGGCAGATGGGCACAATTCAACTTGACTTCCAACAGCCTCGCCGCTTCGGACTTGAATATGCAGACAAAGATGGTTCTCGTAAAACTCCAGTAGTAATACACAGAGTTCTATATGGTTCGATCGAAAGATTTATCGGAATCCTGATAGAACACACAGCAGGCAACTTCCCTTTCTGGCTCAGCCCAGTGCAGGCCAAAGTCTTGCCTATTACTGACACGCAGAAGAAGTATGCCGAGAAAGTATACGACGAGCTGATCAGCGCTGGCATAAGAGCCGAGATAGATACTCGCACAGAGAGTCTGGGTAAAAAAATCCGTGACGCCAAACTCGAGAAAATCCCCTACTTAATAGTGATAGGCGAAAAAGAACAAAAAGAAAGCAAAGTTACGCTGGAAGCTAGAGGGCTGGAGGCTGGAAGCAAGAAAGAAAAAGGTGTGTCTATGAAAGTCTCAGAACTAGTAGAAAAGTTAACAAAAGAAAACCTCTCATAGAAATACGAACGGGGGCAAGAGCAACTTGTGCCCCCGCCCCCTCATTTTACAACCCACCGAGGTCGCTGAATTTCTCCTTGGCGAACCCCATGCCAAGTTCTTCGAGAATCAAATCGCTAGTCTCATCACCGAGCTCCTCGAGCCCTGCCCAGTTGAGCTCGTTCCTGTCCGGGAAATCGCCTCGCTGTGCGTATGCACGGCCCAGCGCCCACGAAAGTTTACGCATGAGACCACGATCATCCTTACTCTGTGACCCAGCTTTGACGAGCTTGGCCTCGAGGCCAATGATCTTCTGATCACGCTCTTCGATCGTGCTAGTCATCCCCGAGATGATCGTCTGGGCTTGTTTGAGCTTGAACTTGAGCCGCTTGATTTGCTCCTGCTTTCGGTCGCGCTTCGTGGCTGCCATTGCGGGTCCTCCTTCGAGTCCGAATGTATCACATGCCGGCAGTACTGTCAATGTCTATGAAAGCCTGCCCCGACGACGGCAGGAAATAGGAAATTCATTTTCTGGCCAGCGTCCCGGCGCTCCGAGGAAAATGCAATTTGCTATTTCCTGTAGTAACTAATCAAACGTCAACCTCTGCTAGTTTGGCGTTCGCTTGGATGAAGAGCTTGCGTGGTTCGACTTCGTCTCCCATTAGGATTTCGAATGTTTTGTCGGCTTCGAGAACGTCGTCTATGTTTACTTGTTTTAAGATACGCCCTGCCGGATCCATGGTGGTCTCCCACAGTTCCGAGGGATTCATTTCTCCCAAGCCTTTATAGCGCTGTATTCGGAATTTGCCCTGCTTCTTTTCTTCTGTTTCTTCGCCTTCTTCTGCAGATTCAACTTGAGGTTCCTTGCCAATTATTTTTGCTTTCTCTTCGTCAGAATATGCGTAGTTTACTTCTTTGCCTTTTGAGATTTTATACAACGGCGGTTGGGCAATGTAAATAAATCCGCCTTCTATTAGCGGCTTATAATATCTGTAAAAGAGCGTGAGCAAGAGCGTGCGGATATGCGAGCCGTCTACGTCAGCATCTGTGGCGATTATGATCTTATGATAACGTAGCTTTTCTATATTAAACGTGTCGCCAATGGCAGCGCCCAGAGCTATGACGATGTTCTTAACCTCTTGCGAAGCGAGCATCTTATCAAGCCTCGCCCGTTCTACGTTTAAGATCTTGCCGCGTAAGGGCAGAATTGCCTGTGTGCGGCGATCGCGTCCTTGTTTGGCCGAGCCACCTGCTGAATCCCCCTCTACAATAAAGAGCTCGCTCTCTTGGGCTGATTTGCTTTGGCAATCTGCGAGCTTGCCCGGGAGTGTCATGCCCTCAAGCGCGCCCTTGCGCAGAACGCTATCTTTAGCCGCCTTAGCCGCCTTGCGTGCTCGCACAGCGATTATCACTTTGTTGATTATTGCCTTGGCATCATCGGGGTGTTCTTCCAAGAAGCCGTTAAACGCATCGCCAAAGACTGTGCTCACGGCCGTCTGGGCCTCCACAGATCCCAGCTTTGCCTTAGTCTGACCCTCGAATTGCGGGTCTGGAATCTTGACTGATATTACAGCCGTGAGACCTTCGCGCACGTCGTCGCCCGTGAACGCATCATCACCATCCTTGATCCAACTATTCTTCTTGGCATAAGTATTTAGTGTTCTGGTCAGAGCTGTTCTAAATCCAGATAAGTGCGTGCCACCCTCGGGTGTGGGGGTGTTATTGGCGAAAGAATATTCGTGCGAAGTAATATCATCCACGTATTGCAGTGCAATCTCTACTGCTACTTTTTCCGCCTCCTTCTCTATATAAAAGATATTTTTGTGTACAGGTTTTTCTGTCTGATTATAAAATGTGACAAACGAAACTAACCCCCCTTCGAAATAAAACGCATAAGATGGCACGTCTAGTTCTAGCTCGTTGAAATAGAGCACGTTCTCAAGATCTATCTTGCCCTTGTATTCACGAGCATCGTAGGCTCTAATTCTGACTTTCTTTGATAAATATGCCTGCTCGCGCAGGTAGTCAACTATGCGTTTCCAGCCATAAACAGTTTCAGAAAAAACTGTTACGTCTGACTTGAAGGTGATGACTGTGCCGTGAGCTTTAGTCTTGCCAACTTTCTTCACGTTCGCTTTCTTCTTGCCGCGAGCATACTCCTGCATCCATACTTCACTATCCTTGTGCACTTCGGCTCGTGTCCATTCAGAGAGGGCGTTCACGACAGAGGCACCCACGCCGTGCAAACCGCCCGAAACTTTGTAAGCATTCTGGTCGAATTTGCCACCCGCATGTAGCGTAGTCATAACTGTCTCAAGCGCACTCACTTTGGTTGTCTTGTGGATGTCAACGGGAATGCCGCGGCCATTATCTGCAACCCTAACTACTTCGTCAGGAAGTAGCGTGATCTCGATGTCATTTGCATAACCGCCCATAGCCTCGTCGCGCGAGTTGTCGAAAATCTCCTTAACCATGTGGAATAAGCCCTCCGGCCCAGTTGACCCAATGTACATACCCGGCCGCTTGCGAACCGGTTCAAGACCCTCAAGAACCGAAATAGAACTAGCATCGTATAGGTGCCCGCTTCCGTTCTCTTTTGCCTTATCCTTGGCCATATTTACTTGTTAATTATAGCATAATTCACCCCCGATTTCATCCCCAATTTTCCTTGACTTTTAGTACGGAAGGTGATACAATCATAGGTAGAAATTGAGGGGAGAAAGGTGACACCATTGGCCAAGAAACTTGCAATCGTGATCATATCAGACAACAGAACCAAGAGGGCCACGGTGGCCTATCGCAACCGGAGGGCCGACGAGGCAACTTTCGACCAGAGGCCCTACGAGAGTATGGTAGAGATCGAGGGACAGACGATCACTCTACCTTTTACTAACACATTCTGTCTCGTCACGCTCATGAAGGAAGGCGGCAAGTGGTATTTTGTGGACCGCCAAATCCGCTAGCTAGAAGGCCCCGGGGAACCCCTCACCCCGCGGGCCTTTCGTTTTTTACAAATTAAGAAATTGCTTCATCTGTGCATCTAGCGTCTGAAGTACTGAACGATCAATTGAACCTACAAATTTAGACAATCGTTTTGTTGAAATAACTCTAATCTGAAATACGAGCGCGACAGAGGTCAGAGAAAGTCCATTACGTTTATTGGGTTCGACAAGTAAGGTAAAGGGGAACCTCAACGCATCCTCATTTGACGTACACGGGACCACAACCACTGTTCCTGAAATATTAGAACTATAAACAATCGCCGGCCTTGCGCCAGCTTGTTCATGACCAGTAGTGTTTGGGAAATCGACCAAATATATCTCCCCTTTTCTCATCGTAAATCAATTAGGAAGTCTGTGCTCGAAATTTGTGAGCGCTTCATCACTTAATTGTTCCCATGCGTTAAACTCTTGACTCAAACTGGTAACATTTTTTACACGCTCCAGAAAATATAGGACCGCGCGCTTCACAAATTCTCCTTCTTGCACTCCAAAAACCTTGGATGCAAGTTTAACCCGCTTTCTCGTTTGTTTTGAAAATCTTGGTTGTGTTAGGACATCCATGTATTTATATTAGCTTGTTCGTCGTAAGTATACCACATCCCCCGAAACTAGCGTAATTCTGCCTTATACACTTCTTTAGTTTGGTCGTAGACTTTCTTCTGTAGTGCATCTACTTCTTCGTTTGTTAGCGTGCGATCGAGACTGCGGTAAGTTATGCGATATGTGTAGCTTATTTTGCCTTCGCCAAACTTTTGCGCGTTCTCATACTTATCTATCAGCTCTACTTGCTCTATAAGATCGCCGCCGATGTCTCTGATCAGGTCAAAGTAATTGTTGGGCACGAAGTCGCTACTTACGACAAACGAGATGTCGCGCACTACGGCTGGGAATTTAGAAACTTCTTGATACTTTTGCCCAAGTTCAAGTTGCTTTTTAACTCGCGGATCTTCTGACCAAAGTAATCTTACGTCTGGTAACTCCATACTCATCATGGCGAACCTCTCAAGGCCAGGGCCCATAGCCCAGCCATTCCACTTATCGCCGTCAACTCCCAGAAGTTTGAGAACACTACCCTTCACAACGCCTGCGCCACATAGTTCGATCCACTGACCGTTAACTTCGACCTCCATGTCGATTGAGGGGTCCGTGTACGGGAAGCTATCTTCGTTGAATCGATATTTAACATCCGGCCCAATAACTGCCTTGGCCACATTGGCAAGTGCTCTCTCAAGATCTTGCTTACCTAGAACTTCTTTATCTTTGGGCGAAAGATACCATGCGTCTATCTGATGGAAGACGTTCATGTGCTTCCGGTCAATTTCATCTTTGCGATAAACTTTTCCGTACGAGAAGCAGCCCACAGATTCTCCCTTCTCCATCCTTGCTTTGACGTCAGGATCGAGCAGATAGTAGTACCACATAATAGTAGTGTGGGTGCGCAGTATGTGATTGTCGTCTACATAATAAGTATCAGATTTAGAACGCGCCGGATGATCCTTGGCAAAACCAAAGAGATCAAATGTTATCTCTGTTGATACAACTTCAGAAGTCTCGATGTCGTCAAAATTCTTGTAATCTGGTATACCAAGAATCCTATCTACAATATCTTTCAGCGGCGAGCCTGGGGTACGAGAGAGATCTGGCATAGCCATGTAGCGACGTATGCGCACAGCTTCCGAATCTGTACGCTCTGCAAGATTCTCTAGTGGTTCACGTGTATCTTCCTTTGCATCAATGTTTCGTCTCATATGTCTTTAATTATAGTCTATAAATGGCAAACCCGCCGGGTGGCGGGAGTTCGTGCATAAACAATGAACCACCCGCTACGCCGGCTCCATAAAGCTAAACTGGAAGCTAAAGAAAAAAGCGTGATTGGTCATACCAAAAGATTAGCGCATTGAAGAAATAAAGCAAGCAAGAATTGCGAAGGCCCGGGGTTGTTCTCCCGGGCCCACTCCCCACTCATCACTTGCGCTTTGATCCGGCCCACTCATGGATCCTTCTTACAAGATCTGCTGTCGACATCCCGGAGAGCCCCGCGAGACGTAGAGCGTTGACCACTTGCTTGGCCGCGATCTCCTTCAGTGCATCTTCATCAAGAGGTTCACCGTGATCTGCTCTTTCGAAGAGCTCTGCTGTCTTGCCCAAGGACTTGGCGATGTGTAGGACGACATGGGCGATCTGGTTGTCTTCAGGAACGGTCCCGCCTCTGCGCTTGGCAATGCCTGGATAGTCCTCTTTCTCGAACTCCCAGCTCTCACGAACGATATCCATGATTCCCTGAAATGTGGTTCCTGTCATTGGACCTCCCTTTGTCCCACGAGAAGGGCGTGGGCTTGTCGCAGTTGAGGCACTTCGCCTTTTCGGGCTCGAGCGCTCTGCACGATGGCGTGTGGTAACCAAGGTACCAGCAATAGATCCGCCAAGGATAAAGGGGCAACCTCAGCCTGATCCACAAGTACCAGAGGAAATGGAGTCGAAACCCTCCTTTTCTCACTTACCCGCCACCAGTTCGAGCTTTTCGATTCGCTTCTTCAGGTCTAGATTTTCATAGACAAGCTGCGCGATGGCTTCGCTCATGGCGAAGTTTGGCGTGCCGACAGCATTCGGCGCGTTGCCGATCTTCTCCAGGCACGGCAGGAGCTTTTCGAGATAAGACAGCTCGGCACGTGGGACTATGTGTTTGAAGCCGCAAGTCTTGCAAATGGCGATCATCCTCTCACCTCCAGACACACCCTATCTCATTTGCCGACCTATGTCTAGCTCTGTCCGAAAAGACAAACGATCGTGGGATAAATCGGACAACAAAATAACAACTATTCAGCCTGGGAGCTCGAAGCTTTCTCTTAAGTCTTGATCAAACTCTATTTCGTCTACTACAAAGTACCTTACCTCGCGCGACAGATGATATTTCCGTCGAATTAACTCTATCGCCTCTCGACATTCGTATGGGTATGCCCAAAGACTCTTTTGTATATTTGCGAATCCTAGCGAGACAAGGACAGAACGTAGCTCATCCCTAGCATCTCGTCTCTTCTCGGGAATATCGAAACTGACCATGTGCCACTTACCATCCCAACGCCCCGGTTTCTCAATTTTAAGTTCGCCAATACTTATTTTCTCTGCCAAATCTTCTCCCTTTTGAGTGAGATCGTAACCCCTCCTGTTATTCTTCAGAATTGATTTTAGCAAACCCTTCCGAACCATATTTTCTAGGCGCTGTTTGAATTCGAAGTGTTTCTTTCGTAGTCTTCTGGGATTATCTTTAGTCCCATAGCCGCCTGTGTACAAATCAAATGGCAACAGGATCCCTGTTGCCTCTATTTTAGTAAGGATTTCGCGTTCGAGCTTCCCCAGCTTCTGGTTCTTTCTATATTTCTCAATATCATCTCGCATTTTACCCATGTCCGAATTATGCCACGATCGTTTGTCTTTTCGGACAAAGTTATTAACACCCTTAAAGTAAGGGGGCTTAGTTCAGAGTCTTTTCGCCTTCGTGCCACTCGGCTGGACAGAGTTTGCCGGTCTGTAGGGCCTTTACCACGCGCAGTGTTTCTTCTACGCTCCTTCCTACGTCGTTGTCAGAAATTGTGATGTGGCGCACTACACCCTTGGGGTCAATGATGAAGGTGCCTCTGTAGGCTACTCCTTCGTCTGTTTTGTGCACTCCATAATTGTTTATCATGTCTCGGCGGAAGTCAGAGAGAAGGGGAAAATTTAGCTTGCCGCCAAAGTCTCTTTCGATCCAAGCTTTGTGAGATTCTTTAGAGTCTACCGATACTCCCACTATCTCACAATTTGCTTTCTTAAACTCACCCGAGCGTTTAGAAAATTCTTTGATCTCTGTTGGACAGACGAAAGTGAAGTCGAGCGGGTAGAAGAATATTACTAACCATTTGTTTTTGTAATCTTTTAGACTGTATCTTTTGTACTTGCCAGCAAGAACGCCATCAAGACTGAAGTCTGGGGCTTCTGATCCTACCGTTGGGATGAAACTTTGATAATCCATCATGATAATTTCTAAGTTCTAATTACTAATTTTAGCGAGAGCCGCCTCCCAGACTCGAACTGGGGACCTTTGCTTTACAAAAGCATTGCTCTACCAACTGAGCTAAGGCGGCAACAGCGCTATTATACTCTTTTTATTCGTCGATTCTACCGCTACCAGTATCTTGCGCATGGCTCTTAATATCCTTCAGGAACTGCGAACTATTTCCCCTATTGCTAGTGTCTATGGTCTGTTTCCCTTTGATCGTGTTTATGAGCCGCTGGAGATGCGATTCAGTACCGCGCGTCCAGGCTCGAAACCATGGCACAAAACGTCGCAAAGCTTCGTATGTGAACTTATAGAATGTCTCAGCCACTTTGTGTTGAGCATGCCCAAAGACACGCTCTACCCGCTCAAAAAATGACTCGGTAAGCGAATGTTCAGCATGGGCCGATACAGGCACTATATTGTTGAGAGTGTCACTACCCCTCGAGAGCACGAGCACGGCCCCCCACGAGGCCAAGAGTGCTAGGATAAATAAGTACAATGCAACGCTAAGCATAATTTCTTTTACTTGGTAGAGAACCTAGAGAATTCGCCTATCTCAATCCTTTCTCCAAATTTCTGTATAGCCGCTTCTATAAGTTGCTTCACCGTCTTATCGCCATCCTTGACGAACGGTTGCTCCAGCAATGTCTCCACATTTTCTGGCGCCAGCGCAGATATATGCATGGCGATATCGTATGCGAGTGCCTGGAACTCGCTATTGCCAGCCACAAAATCTGTCTCGCTCTCAAGCTTAATCATAGCCCCTATATTCTTATTGCTGTGGACGTAAGCAGCCACGGTGCCTGCGCCAAGCGTGCGGTCTGCCTTCTTGAGGGCTCCAGCTGCACCTTTACTCGTAAGGATCTCGCTCGCCTTGGCATGATCGCCCCCTGCCTCTTCAAGGGCAGCCTTACAGAGGGCTATAGAAACCCCCGTCTCCTCGCGTAATTGCTTTATGTCCTGTGCTGTAACCATACGCCTACAATCTCATCCATGATCAACTTTATACTTGCAACTGATTTATCATTTCCAACTATTGGATAATCAAGCACTGAAATATCACAATCTGTGTTGGCAAGGCCGAGTAGCGGTATACCGAGTTTCTTAGCTTCTGTCACTGCAATACTCTCCTTGTCAGGATCTACAACGAATACCGCCCCTGGCAATTCGTGCATCTCTACTATACCGCTGAAGAAGCGCTTGAGATTACCCACCTCGTGAGCTATTCTGGCTCTCTCCTTCTTCGTATATTTGTTAAGTTCACCAGAATTAGATTTCGCTTCCCAGTCACCCAATCTTTCTACCCGCTTTCTAATCTCATCAAAATTTGTAAAAGTTCCCCCAATCCAACGTAGAGCCACATATGGTAGACCCGCTCGAATTGCCGCTTTCTCGATCACACTGCGAGCCTCGCTCTTGTTGCCCACAAGCAGCAACTTCTTGCCAGTTTCGCGCAATTTCGCTAAAAATTCTTTAGCTTTGATTATCGAAGACTCGGTCTTCTCAAGATCTATAATCTCGATGTCGTTCTTAGTACCGAAAACGAATGGCTTGGTGGAAGGATGTCTCCGGGCACGCCGAGAACCATAATGAACCCCGGCCTCGGAGAGGCCTTGAACAAAGATATTGGGCTTTTTTGCAATTTCTGTCACAGCCGGGGTATCCTATCATCAAATCTCTATGACGTCTATACCCCCCGTTTCCGAATTCTTATTAGGCTCACCCTGACATGAGGAGTCTCGCGGGATATCTATGATGTTATCCTTATCCGAATCCCAGCCTTTCCAGTCTACGAATCCATCATTGTCGTTATCAACGCCGTCATTACAGGCGGGGCACAATCCAGGTCCGTCGGCTGGACAATTACCCTGTATGACAGGATTAGTCTCGTTACTGTCCGCGCGATTGAAGCAACCAAGATCTGCCGGATAATCCGTCTTACCGTCGTTGTCGTTGTCTACACCATCATTACACGCTGGGCAAACTCCCGGGCCATCGGCGGGGCAGTTGGCTCCGGTTTCGGATTCGTTGTCGTCGCTTAACGAGCTACAGTCCTGATCGTTGGGGGAATCGGTAAAGCCGTCGCCGTCGTTATCTACTCCATCGTTACATTGCGCACATATACCGGGGCCGGCGGCTGGACACCCGAGTGTCTGATCACGCTCATCGTCATCGTCTGCGCTGTCGCACCCTGGATCATCCAGGTCAAGTTTACCGTCGTTGTCGTTGTCTAATCCATCAGAACACTGCGGCAAAATAACAGGCGCATCGCCAAAATGGGCAGTGGCGGCTCTTGAAGTACTCATCTCGAGAGTACACACAGGATTAGTGCCCGTACAGGAACCTGTCCATTTTTGGAACACGGTATTGTTGCCGGGCAGTGCCGAAAGTTTAACTGACTCGTCATTTAGATAAGTCTCCGTGCAATCGGTACCGCAATTAATGCCGGGGCTAGCCGAGATAACACTTCCCTTATTGGGCTGACGCTCGAAAACTAAGCTAACTGTAAGCAATGCGTTGGCCTCGTTATTATCTTGAGGGTTATCAGAACAACCACTATCGTTGAGCCAGTCGATCTTGCCGTCCCCGTCGTTATCGAGGCAGTCGTCGCAGGCAGGACCCGCAGCGGCAAGTTCACTTGTGCCATTTAGGCTCAAGCACTCCGGATCCTCGGGATAATCAAATTTATTATCTAAATCGTTATCGATATCATCATTGCAAGCGGGACATACACCTGGGCCATCCGTGGGACAGTTGGCTGTGCGGAAAGTGGCCTTAATCTCCTTATTAGTCGTGAGATTGATATTATTGCAGAAGCGCGAAGTTATGGTACCGCATTCATTGGCATTTGCCCCCGACCAATTACTGAAGACATAGCCAGGACCCGCCGTGGCCACAAGATCGATAGTGGCATTCTGATCATACGGGAAAGAACAAGAACTTAGGGTGCACGTGTCACTCTCGACATTAACTTTGGAGCCTCCACCACCGAATACCACTCCAGTTGTAATATTAACTTGCGAAACAGAGAACACGCCAGGCCCCTTCGAAGGATTCCAGCTCATCCAACCGAGAACTTGGTCAGACCACGAGTAGCCTGTGAATTTAGTACCGTCAAAACTTACTCCGTAATTTGCGTCAGACAAGTGCACCCAGCCTTCCCAACCTTGCGCACTACTGCCAGATAAAACTTTGGCCCAACCCGTAACTGTGTCATCAACTAACTTGGGGGCACATGGTGAAGTCGGGCAACCGGATACATCACCTGCGTTAAAACTAATCCAGCCTAGGCCAGAGTTCCAGGCATAGCCAGACAGCGCACCGGTGTCCCTGTCTAAATTAACACCGTAATTTGCACTAGAGCAGGAATTATTGTTTGAGCAATTGAAACTCACCCAGCCAACGTTTGCACTCCAAGCGTAACCCTCGACCCGGCTGGTCTCGGCATGAACAGGAAGTGCAAAGTTGAAAATGAAAAAAGCAAAAGTACAGGTCAAAATCCAAAATTTTGATTTTTTAACTGTAATTTTGATTTTTGAACTCTGCATTTCGATCTATCGTATTGTATCACTTGCCTTCCCCAGTGTCTCGAGGATATCCCCAATATTGCCAGCCATAATACTCTCGATATTATGCCAGCTTTCTTTAATCCTGTGGTCCGTAATCCTGTCTTGGAGAATGTTGTACGTCCTGATTTTCTCTGACCTATCACCTGTGCCTATTTGATTTTTACGTGTGCTGGCCTCCTCTTTGGCCCGCTTTTCCTCTTCTAGCATTGCAAGTTTAGCCTCTAGGATGCTCATAGCCTTCTCGCGATTCTTAAGTTGCGACCGCTCACTTGAAGATCTGACCATGATTCCTGATGGCTTGTGTTTGAGGATAACAGCAGTTTCGACTTTGTTCACATTCTGACCCCCAGCTCCGCCTGATCTGGTAAAAGAGAGCCCAAGGTCGGCTGGGTTAATCTTAATCTCTCCAGACTTGCGCACCGGCATCACCGCCACCGATGCCGTGCTCGTATGCACCCGCCCAGACTTCTCTGTCACTGGCACGCGCTGGATCCTGTGTACCCCCGACTCGTACTTTAAGCTCTCATAGGCACCCTTACCCTTAATTTCGTAAACCAACTCATCAAGTTCTACAACACTCCAATTCTGCTTACGCGCATAATTTGCATACATGTTGCCAAGTTCGCGGGCAAATAGAGTTGCCTCGTCGCCGCCCGCCCCAGCTCGTATTTCCAAAATTATTTCTTTAGTATTATCCGGTCCAGTTGGACCATTCTCATTTAAGCCGCCGTTTAGAATCTCCTCCATCTGCGTCCACATAAATTTAGCCGTTTCTGGATCAGACTTAACAAGCGCCTCATATTGGAGCGCCAAATATTTGGTCCTAGGATTACTTTTGAATTCTTCGAGAGTCATCCCGTTGGAGCTCTAAAGAGCCTTCACACCCTTCTTCTTTTTGGGAGCTTTAGCTTTCTTGGGAGTGGTGCTTGCTTTAGAACTGCGGGTCTTGAATCTTTCCACGCGGCCAGCGGTATCTATTACTTTTTTATCGCCAGTGAAGAAGGGGTGACAGGCACTGCAAATTTCTACCTTAATTTTCTCTTGCGTGCCACCCACGGTGAAACTGTTGCCGCAAGAGCAAGTTACAAGCGCATTTGTATAATAAGTTGGGTGTGTATCTTTCTTCATGATCTTGCGAGTTTATGCTCAATGCTTATTATCCTACGATTAACGTTTTGAGTATCTTTCAAATCTGTTTTTGTTGCCATACCCAGCTCAATATTAGAGATTCGCTCTGTTACTCCAGCTACTTGTCCAGCCAATAATTCTATCTGCTTAGACAATATTTCGTTACCTTTTTCTAGCTTTTCAGATAGCGACTTAGTGCTAGCATCAAGTTTCTGCAGAATAGCCTCGTTTGTAACGACTTTCTTGCCATTACCACTGACTTTCCCTTTGTTTTTGGCAACCTTTGCCATGCCCGCCATCTTAGCACGCCCCCGCTACTGGTCAAGGAGGGCGATATCCTTCTCAAATTGAGCGGCCCGAGAAGCTACTTGGTAGCCGTAGCTCGAGACCGGATTCATATGTCTTGCAAGTCTGCTACCACTGCTAGTTAAGCCGGAGTAGTACTTAGCTGCGGCACAAGCGCGCAACTCGAACGTGCTCGAGAAAGCCGTCTTGCACCTGTCTAAAGCATCCGCCAGATAAAGGGCTGTGCCTGTGAAGGCGTCTGTACTATTGAATGGATTAGGCGTTTGTATCCCCATGACACTTGCGACACGGGATTTGAAGCCAGCCTGGGTTCCAACATTCCACCAAGTGGTAGGCATGAACTGGGCTGGGCCCATGGCTCCTCCATAGGATCCGTCCGAATAGATCGGACACGACACGGGCGTAGTGTTGGCGTTAAGTCCAAGTTCGGCCATGATGGCGAGGTACGACGGCTTCTGCGAATCGGCCATAACAGTCCCGTTCTGGTTAGACGCTGTCTGGTTGTATGTGCACTTGCCAATATTCTTGCCAATGAGACCTCCGGACGAAGATTCCTGCGAGAGCACAGCGAGCGTGAGCGCCGCGTTTACCCCCACACGCGCTTCGTACATACGCACAAGTTTAAGCGCCTCTTCAAAACGTAATTCCTGACCGCCAACCGTGCGAAAGATTCTATTTCTGATCTCGTTCTTTATGCGCTCCTTCTCTGCGATCTCTTTCTTGTATGCATCCTCTTCTGCACGCGTTAGCTTGAGCACATGTTCTTGCTCCTTCTTCAAACCGTCTGTGCGCTTCTTCTCCTGTTCTTGAATATACTTGAGTTCGCCTTCTTTCACCTTCGACTGTTCGAGACGCGCTTTTTCTTCCTCTGTTTCCTCCTTCACCTCCGCGATCTCAACTAAAGTGCCGCGCAGACGTCCGCGCACAACCTCGTAGTCGTCTAGATTAACAAAGAATTCGGAGAGGTCGTCATTCGACAGGAAGGCCTCCGTCGGAGTGAAGGAACTTACTTCCATAGTTTTGCGCAAGAGTTCTGCAAGCGAGTCGCGCATCCTGCCAATTTTCTCGTCTAAGATATTAATATTCTTATTGCGCACACTTATATCATCACCTAGTTGGGCGATCTTGATGTTGCGTGCTTTGATCTCTGCCTCTGATTTCTGAATCTTATATTTCAACTCTGCAATAGTCTTCTCTATTGATGTAGCCTGTCGTTGTGTAAGCGTGAGCTTAGTCTGATTTTCGGCAATCTCTTTCTCGCAAGCGATAAGCAGAGCCTGCAACTGCTCATCTGTAAACCCGGAAATATTACTTGGACAAGCGCCTTGAGCCGACGTACCCGTCGGCAAACCCCAAACCCCAAGCACCAAAGCCCAAACAAAAACAAATAAGCCAGCTTTTCTCATATGTATATATTATAGCAAAAACGCCTCGCCCCGCGAAGCCAAATTATTTTTGGGCGAAGTGGGGGTTGACTAGGCTGCGCGCGAGGCGTAGTTTGGGATAGGAATACTGGACTCACCCAATGGCTAGTTGCCAAGCCCATGATGGCAACCCGAGCGCTCTAGGACAGAGTGAATGCTCTAAGTCACGGGAAAGAACGATAACAAACCCGAATGACCAAAGGCGAACCTCAAAAGAGGAGTCACAAATGCCAACACGCAAGGGCAAACATGGAGTCAGCAGCCCGCACAACGATCCTGGTAAACGTTCGCATGACGAGGTCGAGCAAGCGCTACGCAACTTCCTCAAGATCGACCTCTTCCAGCGCGAGGTGGCCGGAAAGTTCGTGGACGTCTTCAGCGGACTGAACCGCACCGACCCATCCCTTCGCGAACACGTAGCGGACGCTGTCGCCGACGCCCTCAACGCCAAAGAGCCCAAGCCGTGGTTTTCCAATGATCAGATCACGGCACTATGCTCACTACTGTCCAAGATCACGTCGTGCCATCCGGCCCTAGGACAATACGGGTACGAATGTCTGCGAGCATCGAGCGGTCTCATGGTGGAACGAAAGCGACTGATCGTGGTAGAGAATGCGGCCGACTTCCGCCAGAACATCCCAGACTTCGTCGAGAAGGCCAACATGATCCTCGCGTGCATGGGCAGCGAGTTTGTGTTCGGCGTTCAGAAGATCACTGATTTCACTTACCAACTTCGCCTAGGCCCACACGAAGGGCCTGCGGCAACTTCCTAGGACCATGGAGGCCCGGAACGCGTACTGCGTCCCGGGCCTCGTCATTTTTATATTATCGAGATTATTTCTTTTCTTCTTTCTTTTCGGATTTTTCTGGGGCGGGAGATCCGGCAGTTTCTTCGCCTTCTTTAGGCTCTTTGCCTTTCTTTTCTACTTCTATTGCTGTTAGGTCAACTGCTACTGGTTCCTCTTCTTTCTCTTCAATTATTTCTTTTACAAGAGCCACCACTTCAGTTGGAGGAGTTATGAGATCGGCTGACTCGGGCAACTTGATATCGCGAACATGGACAGAGTCACCAAATTTCTCAAGGCCGGATATATCAACTTCGATCTGGTGCACCAAGTGCTTGGGCAGAACTTTGATCTCGATCTCGTGCATCACCTTCACCAAGAGCGCGCCCAAATTTTTGACAGCAGGGGATACGCCCACGAACTCAAGGGCCACCTTCACCTCCACCGGCTTATTGGCATCAATTGCATAAAAGTCAGCGTGCATGGGTTCGCCCGTAAGTGGGTGAACAGCAACATCTTGTATCAAAACATCGTAAGTCTTTTTCTCCTCCTTGAGCGAAACGAGGGTAGATTCGCCAGCAGCCTTCCAAACTTTCTTAAACTCTTTAGCAGGCACAAAATAAGAACCCGAGGCATGCTTACTGCCGTAGACAACCACAGGCAACTTGCCACCCGCACGCGACTTGGCCAGCTTCTTGCCGAAGGTATCTCGCTTCTCCAATGTCATTTCTAGCATAGCAACTAGTATACACAATACGGATAAAAAAGGAAGACCGCCGGGCTCTTGCGAGCACTCGGCGGGCGGGGGCGGCTGGTCGGCGCCTACGATCTGGACTTGGGACGCCAAGGCGTCGGGTCAAGATCGAGCCGCAGGACGTTCCGGCCGAAGGCGGCGTGCTGAAACAGCAACTCCAGCGCTGCCAGCTGCTCTGGATCGGTAGCCGCGGCCTGCATGGCCTCGAAGGCCAGCAGTTCCTGCTTGTCTACGGGTATGCTCATTCTTGGATCCTCCCAACCTGCAGTATATCATAGACTCGACCAGATGTCAAGCCCAGTGTCTAATATGGCCCAGATTATAGCCTACGCCTTCGCTTGCCCCGAGTCCGTTCGAGGGGACCTTCTTTCTGGGATTGAATATGCCTTGGGGGTCAAAAATTTGCTTGGTTTTCTTGAAAAGTTCGAGCACTTCGGGTTTGTACATGCGATCAAGGTACGGTGTCCTGACTAAGCCATCGTTATGCTCGCCTGTAATCGAGCCGTCATACTTCCCTACCAAGTCATACACCTTTTTTGAGAGCTCGCTGATAATCTGCTTAAAGTCTGGCCTCGCAAAGTCCATCAAAGGAATAATGTGGAAGTTGCCATCGCCAATATGGCCGGCAATTGTGTATTCAAGTTTGTAGCTATTCATAAGCGTTGCTAACTCTGGCAAGAACTTGGGTAAGTGCTCTGGCAGCACCACAATATCGTCAATAAATGGTGCGGTATGCTTGCCATGGACGTGCTTACGCAAGAGATTGAAGCTCTCGTGGCGCACTGTCCAATATTTATTTTCTTCTTTGTCATTTTTTGCTATATGCGTTCTGATATCGTGCTTTTTAAGATTACTCTCTGCTGCGCGCGCCTTAGTATATATCTCATCTTCAGAATCACCCGTAAATTCCGCAACTAGGATTAATTTGGGAACGCCGCCTAAAAGAATCATTTTCATCTCTGGAATAAACTGCCAGCCAAGCGAAATAATATTTTTTGCCCCAAGTTGACGCATCATATCGGGCATGAAGCGCACCGCAAGCTTCATGCTGTGATCATCATAAGCTTCAAAACTTTCGGGTTTATGAGATAGGATGGTGGCGACAATTTCGGCAAGTGTCACAAGCTCGTCTAGCATAATCACAAGCAGGGCCGAGTGCGCTTTGGGTTTGATCAGGCCAAATTTAATTTCTGTAATAATGCCTAACGTGCCTTGTGAGCCCACAAGCACTTTATTGATATCAAAAGTAGTGCCATCCCATACGTCCCAGAGATAATAACCGGCAGAATTTTTGTGCACTTTCGGCTTCGCCTCCCGCAATAAGTTTCTATTAGTTTCTACAAGTTTGAAAAGTTCTCTATAAATATTCCCTTCAAAATTGTTCCGCGCAATTTTGCTATCTAGTTCAGATTTATTTAGCGCGTGAGTTGTGTATTCGTTGCCGTCAGAGAGCACGACTTTAAGTTCCCTTACATAATCAATCGTCTTGCCATAGATTAGCGTCTTCTCGCCACCGGAGTTATTGGCCACCATCCCCCCAACTGTGCACAATTCTTTGGAAGCGGTGTAGCTAGGCAAGAGCAGGCCTTTGGCAAGTGTGGCTTTCTCAAAGTCACGATAATAAGTGCCGGGCAAAACTGTGATCTCTTGCTTTGCCTCGTCAAATCCCTTAACGCCCTGAAAATATTTCAGAAAGTCCAGAACAATCGATTCTGTAAGGGGCCCTCCCGACATATCTGTGCCGGCAGCCCGCGCAGTGAGCGATAAATTTGGAAACTCGGTTTTGTGTAAATTTACGAAGCTAACTAAGTTCTTTATATCCTCACCACCATGGGGCGCCACAACTAACTCCGGATGAACTTCAAAAATTGATGCGTCAGTTGAGCTAGCCTTAAGTACGTCCGGAGCATCGCTCACTTCCCCCTTGATTACATGTTGTAACTGCTCTTTAAGAGTCACTTTAGGATTTTAAAATATTACTGGGAAACAGAAAAAAGTTTTAAACGTGCTTCTGCTACTTTCTGGATTGCCTCAAGCGCTCCGTGAGCAACTTTAGGCGGGGCAATCTCGTCTGGGAATTCTTCTAAGTGTACAAGCATCGCGTCATGCCAGGCCTTGCGCAGCTCCGTGCTGATATGCACCTCATTTATGCCTGCCTTTATCCCATCAAGTAAATTAGGCGTGCCCGAGCCACCGTGCAAAACTAAGGGAACCGACACAACATCTGCTATTTCACTTATTCTGTCTAAATCAAGTGGCGGATCTCCACCAGCTGGCGGACCGGCACGCAACATGCCGTGCACATTGCCCACCGCGGGCGCAAAAAGATCAACTCCAGTTTCTTCCACAAATCGCTTGGCATCGTTTGCACTGGTCATTTGCACACCCTCGGGTAGAGCGTCACGCACAGTGGAACCTTCGCCAATATAACCCAGTTCGCCTTCAACTATTATGTCGCGACCAGTTTGCTTGCCGGCTTTACGCGCATAATCAACGCATTTTTTAGTAATTTTTATATTCTCGTTAATATCTAGTTTTGCACCGTCAAAAATTACGGAATCAAAACCCGCATCAATCGCCTCCTTAACCCTCTCGTATGAATATGTGTGATCTGCGTTCAAATAAATTTCGTGGCCTTCGTCGCGCAAACTCCTAACAATCGCCACAGCCTGCCTAATGCCTACCCAATCGCGCTCGCCCTCGGATAAGCCAAGTAGTACCGGCACGTTTAATTTGTGAGCGGCATTGAGTACGCCCCAGAGCATCTCAAAACTTGAGAAATTAAAGTGTCCGATAGCATAACCGCCCTTCTTAGCATCTGCCAAAATATCGCGATAACTCTTCATGAATTAAGTATAGCACGAGCGAGTCCACAAGCTTTCCACAGGTTATGCCCATAATTTAGCTAGACGCATTTCGTTCTCTTCGACCACGAGAGCGCCGCGGTTCTCTTGGCAACTCGACCTGGGTTCTGCGTTACCCCGGTCGAGAACGGTCGCATCCCCACCCACGTTGACTGGACCGACGTTGGTAACGGGACAGGACAAGAACGTGAAGCGCTCGCCTCTTGACGGGGCAAGCAAATGATCCTCGCAGGATCTCTTGGACCGGTTAGCCACCACATGGCGCCGGTCCTTTCGTTTTATACAATTAGAGACTACCTGATACCAGTATCACAGTGCAGAACAACGTCTGTGAAGCTGCCCTCATTCACCACCACCGTTTGCTCGGCACAGAATGGGAAAGGCGAATCCGGCGACGCCTTACGTGGCACGGGTTCGAATATATAAACTCCGGAGGGCAATGATACTTCGAAGTAGCCCCTTGTATCATTTGTAATTGCCGCCATTGGATTCCTTGAATTAACCTCGCGTATGCCTATGGTTGTCTGATAGAGATTGTCGTCACAGCTTGAGTCGCCCTCGCGCATTACTGGGCAAATTGGTCCCAACAACACAATGCCTTTCACACCGGAATTAGTCGTTGGGGTCTTGGGCGGTAGTACAATCGGGAGACTGGGCGGGTAAACTAGTTCTTTTATCACTGCCCGGCCCGAGCTACTCAACGCAACTCGTACCGCGAGCTCACCAGATAAGTCCTCTATATCGTGGCCAGTGCCCTCCGGAACGAAATAACTCTCGATGCCATAATCAACATTTATTACAGACCCATACATGCTCTTGACTGTCCCGGCTATGAAAATACCTGAATCGGGCTGTTCTAGATTTATTCCATCTGCCCTCGCATATTCACCATCTTGCAAAAGATTCACATACACTTTGTCCCCTACTCCAAGGGATTCATTCCACCCACGATTAAATATAACCACATCCGCTTGGTCGAGGGTGCTGATCTCGTAACGCAACGTGACGTAATCGCCACGGAAAATATCTCTGGGGTCAACTGGGACAGTTTGCAGGAGCACTTCTTGTCCACCGCGCAATACACTCTCCTTGCTTGCTATGAAGACAGCAAAGATTGCTAACCAAAATAGTCCGATAAAGAGAAAAACTTTCTTGCTCATGAGATTGCTGGGTTAGTGGGGGCAGCAGGGGTAGCAGAATTAAAGCGCGCCTTGAGCTCGCGACGTTTGCGTTCAAGAGCGATACCACCCAAGATTAAGATTGCGCCACCCACCATAAAGAACACAGAAGTTGAGAGCATATCCCAGAAAAAGTCGAAGTAGCGGGCAAGGATTAGCAGCGCTATCCAGAAAGCGCCCGCGTTGATCACCTTCATATCTTCTCGCCGGTATCCTGTATAGATAGTACCGATGCCAACACCGGCAAGGGCAAGGTTGAAGATGACGCTATAGATAATGCTTGTGGCCGGGAAGAAGAAAAAGACGGTGGTAAGCGCCGCAAGCGTAAGTGCGAGTGAACTCTCGAAGCTGTTAGTATCGGCTCTGGCGGGGTTGAAAAAGAGGCTAACTACGGAAAGCAAGATAGCCAACACAGCAAAAATGGCAAAGAAGATTGTGAATTCTCCCGAGTAAGCTGCTTCACCTCGATAGCCACCGAACCAACCCTTGTTCGCCCCACTTGAGAAAAACTCGAATGTGAGAACAAAAAGTGAGGCGAGTGACAGTCGTAGTCCGAACAGCCTATAAGCTCGGGCCACTTTATGTAACTTAGGCGAAAGATAATGCAGAGCACCGAAGCCAAACAGGGCAATCGAAGCAACCAGATAAAGTGCGGGCGTGCGATACAGATCAGGACCGAACTCACTACCATGTTCCCACAGGTAACTGGCAATCCAGATATAGAAGAGCAAGGCCGAGAGCCCGGCCATAGGGACAGAAGCAAGACTGTAGACAAGAGGCAAGACACCCACGAGCCAGATCAGTACAAGCGTGGGATTGCCGGCGTTGACATTATATATCTGGGCCAATAGGAAAACTGTCGCGCCAAATAGAAGTGCGCCTAAGAAGATGAGAGCGCCACCAGTGCGTGGCAAATTTTGCCACTTGTACTTCATAAAGTAGCCGAGCGTATAAGCACCGAGAGTGGCCAATACCAAGATTGCTGTCTTGCCAACGTCGGTGAGCACGTCCCAGTTCGATGAGACAAACAGGATTGCCCCAAGTCCCAAGAGTATTGCTCCAATGGTGGAGAGCGCGGAGATGAATCTATTGGAACTCTTATCCTTCTTGAATGCGCTACTATCAACAAGCATCTTAGACGCCTGCTCACTCGTGATAGTCCCTTTAGCGACCCACTCCTCAATTTGTATTTTGTCTACCATAGTCTATATATTATACATCATTTGCGTCTAATTACTTTCCTCGCCTTTTCCATGATTCCTTTTTTGTCTAGGCCAAAGTGTTTGACCAGCTCGTTTGGTTCCCCTGATTGGCCATACACGTCTGGTACACCCACAAATTCAATTGGCACTGGATAATTTGCTGCCAGTACTTCGGCCACGGCGCTCCCCATACCAGCTACAACTTGATGCTCCTCAACAGTGACAACTGCTCCCGCACGCTTGGCCACTTCAATCACGGCTTTTTCGTCAATGGGTTTAATAGTGTGCAAGTTGAGCACAAGCACACTTGTGCCTTGGTGCCATAGCTCGCTTGCGGCAAGTAAAGCATTGTGCACAAGCGAGCCGCAAGCAATGATAGCCACTTCGGGTTTCTCTTTCTCCCAAAGTAAATTAGCCTTGCCAATCTCAAATGGCGACTCATCTGTTGTGATCACGGGTGTTTTCTCGCGCGCTAAGCGCAAGTAACTAGGCTGATTGTTCTTGGCCAGTGCGAGTGTGGCCTTCTTGGCCTCAATGCTGTCGCAAGGAGCTACAACAACCATACGCGGCAAAACGCGCATCAGGGCAATGTCTTCGATCGCTTGATGCGTGCCGCCATCTGGACCTACGGACACACCCGCATGCGAACCCACAATCTTGACTGGCACATTGTTGTACGTGATAGTAGTGCGAATTTGCTCCCAATTTCTGCCGGGACTAAACATGGCATAACTCGACACAAAAGGGATCTTGCCCATGTGAGCGAGACCCGAGGCAACTGTCACAAGATTCTGCTCGGCCACCCCAATCTCGATAAATCGCTTCGGAAACTTGTTGGCAAATAAGTGCATCTGCGTACTTTCTGTTAAGTCAGCGCAGAGCCCAACAACATTCGCGTCTAGTTCCCCAGCCGCAAGCAAACCCACCCCAAAACCCTTCCTGATTGGTTCTTGCTCACAATCCCGCTCAAAAATCTTGGGATTTAATTTTTGGTCTTTATTAATCATAGTTATAGTGAAGCTGATCGTCTTGGCAAATGAACTTCAACTCGCCGTCCACGAACTGGTAATACTCGAGAGAGAACCCATTCGGCACAAGTAGGAGTGAACTGTCTTTGCGAAAGGCGAATGTATATATTTCTTCACCTTCTGGGTCGTATAAGGCCTGCCCCGCCGTTCCACCCTCAAGCCCATAGCTTGTAATCTGCCCACTTTCAGTATCAATAATGGCCGAACGCCTGATCCCTGTCCCCATGCCCCAGCTGACGAAACTGTGCCTACCGGCAAAATTCGCTCCAGCACTGGCTCCCTCGTTAATCTTTGTACGATATTCTCTAGCCTCCGGATAAGTGTCGAAATCTACCGCAGCCGGCATGCCCGTATATAATTCCGTAATGGGGAACTCTTCATAGCCTTTCTCACATTGCTGAACGACATAGGCAGGTTCGCTGTTCGTAAATTTGAAACTTGAGAGAACTTTCTCAACTTCGGTTTTGGTTTGTGTGGACTCCCACTCTCTTTCCATTCTGTTACCATAAAAAATGTTAAATGCATAGCCGTTGTGCGATACATATATGTTATCTGCAAAAAAACCGCCATGTCTATGTTCTACATACTTTATCGCACCTACCCCTCCAATTGTTATCCTATGAATATCAACGAACTTAATCCCCTCTTGAGGTGCTTCTAGATTTGTGATTATTTGGTTTAGAGATCCATCTGCTTGAGGGGCAATACGAATCCCCAACTTCATCCCCCACCACTCGTCTGAAGTTGCCACACCAAAGGAGATACTCCCATCTTTTTCAATCGGGCTACCCCAGCTTGTAGGATACTTGAATTCGAATCTGTATTTCTCACTTCGGTATACTCCAAACTCCACTCCCTGCCCGGCGGGCGGGCGGGCAAAGGCCGCCCTTAGAGTAATATTCTGATCGGGGGTAGTTTTGAAGACTGCCCAAAGGACGAGGCCCACGGCAGAGAGAACTAGAGCTATTACTATTTGGCCTATAATTTTCACTTTTTTCACTGACCGATTATTATAGTGGGCTTATCTGGTGGAGGTGCTCCATTATATGTCGAGCTTGCGTATTCTGGAGTCGAGGTTGCTGTGCCAAGTAACTTCCTCCCCCACTCGGTCCTATTGAGTGCAAGAGCTACTAATACGAGCACGATGATCACGCCCCAGAACGAATCTCCGGGTGAAGGCGCTTTGGGTTTGTCTTTACCTTTGGGTTTCTCTGCCATCCCGTTAGAAGTTACTTACGATTATTGTAAAGTTGTTCGACATATTGATTGACATTATATAGATAGACTTCTAACGGGACCATTTTTATTCATACTCCGATTTGATCTTGCCGCCAAGGGTGCGCAACTCTTTGAGCATCGCTTCGCCTTGTTTGCCTTTAGGCCATACATCTTCTGGCCCCATGCCGGGCGGGATACCGTGCCATCGGAAATCTTTTTCAATCTCGTGCACGCCCTTGCCGGGAATGGTTCTGGCTATTATCACGCTCGGTTTCTCGAACACTGCTTTGGCCCTCTCAACTGCCATGTTGATATCATAATAATTATGGCCATCTATTTCTTGCACATGCCAATTCCAAGCTTCCCACTTGGCCCGCAGATTTTCCAAGGGCATTATGTTCTCGGTATAGCCATCTATCTGAATATTATTGCGATCTACTATTGCGATCAAGTTATGCAACTTCTCTTTGCCAGCAAGCATCGCCCCTTCCCAGCTATTGCCCTCGTCTAGTTCACCGTCGCTCATAAGGCAGTAAACATATCTATGCGAATCAAAACCCGGCGCACTCACGTCACCAACGTCTATTCTAAGCGCAAGAGCCATACCCACGGCCTGCGACAGACCAGAACCCAGAGGCCCAGAGCTTGTTTCGATAAATGGCAGAAAATCGCGATGCGGATGACCCTGCAGGCGCGAGCCAAATTTGCGTAAGGTTTTGAGTTCTTCGATCGGCAAATACCCAGCATGAGCAAGTGTCGCATAATAAACCGGGCAGATATGGCCGTTTGATAAAACCAGTAAGTCTCGCTCGTTCCAGTCTGGTTTTTTTGTATCGTGTTTGAGCGCGTGGAAAAATAAAGTTGTGAAGATATCTGCCATACCCAAAGGGCCAGCCGTGTGCCCAGAACCCGCCGCAATAAGCGACTCGATCACCGAAACGCGAATCTTCTGCGCCGTCTGCTCGAGCAACTTTATCTTCTCGTCATGAAGATACGGCATGTTGTAGGCGTTTAAGTTCTGCGGCGGGATCGCTTACTTCAAAGATTGCACTGCCCATTACCACTTGATCGGCTCCGGCTTTTGCTAATTCTTTTAGATGTTCTTCTTTTACTCCGCCGTCAACTGATATTGTAATCTTGCTGTTTAACCTTTTGACTTCTTTAATCTTTTTATACACTTCTTCTTGGAACGTCTCGCCGTAGTGGCCGATTTTAGAAATGCTCATCAGTTGCACAAATTTTATTTTCTCGGGCAACTGCGCAATTACATCCACGGGCGTATCAAGCGCAAGCACAACACCCGATTCAACTTTGCTCATGTCTAGCACAGCAAGGGCATTCTGTAAGTGCTCTGGTGACTCGTACTGCACAAGAATTCGCTTAACGGGAGTGTCTATCCATTGATCAAGATACTCTTGCGGATCTTTCACCATCAGGTGCACGCCCAACTTTATTTCAGTGTTCAATTCTGCAAGCCCTCGGATTGCTTCGTCCATGTCATCTTCTGTATAAGGCCAAGAAACCGGCGTGGCTAGCTCGCCGTCAACTACATCTAAGTGAACCCAGGATGCTACACCCCCAAGTTGCTTGAGCTTGTACTCAATATCCATTATGTCCTTGGCTCCGTTTATTGATGGCACTATAATCATTGATCAATTTTAGCGAGACGTCGGGCGTGGCGCGAATTGGGATCGGGATCAAATGGGATGGTGAGCCACAGTGCGACTGCTTCTTTGGCATCTTCGGCACTTACAAATCTTGCGCCAATACTAAGCACGTTGGCATTATTATCTGCCCGCGATAACCTAGCCACTTCCAAGTCATGGTGGCAATAAACAGCCGCGCGTATTCCTTTGTGACGATTAGCAGCAATGGCCTCGCCCTGCCCAGAACCTGCGCAGAATATTGCTTGCGAATCGGAAGTGGCAAGCACTTCTTCAACCAGCGGCTTCACGAAGTCTGGATAATCGTCATTCACGTCATAAGTATAAGCGCCCACATCCTTTACGTCATGTCCGGACAGGATAAGGCTCTGCTTAAGAGCCTCTTTCATCCCATACCCTGCATGATCGGCACCAATAATTAATTTCATAATGTTAGAATTTGAAAATTTGCAAACAATGACTCAATGATTTAATTTTTTCAAATTGCAAATTGCTCATTTCATCATTCACATCAATTGCCCAATCTTCTTTACGTGAGCAATTAATGTGTTCGTGTATCCCATCTCGTTGTCGTACCACGAGAGCACTTTCACCAGATTGCCATCCACAACTCTGGTCATTTCAGAATCTACAATAGCGGCGTGGGCAGAGCCGCGCACATCACTTGAGACGATCGGCTCGTCACAAACTTCCAAAATATCTCGCCATCTATCTGTTTTGCTCGCATCACGCAATATCTGATTAATTTCGTCCTTGCTTGTAGCTCGCTTGGTGAGCATTGTGATGTCTGCAATAGAACCAGTGACAACCGGCACGCGCATGGCAATACCATCAAATTTCCCTTCTAAGTCCGGAATCGCCTTCGTCACTGCAATAGCGGCACCTGTTGATGACGGGATAATGTTCACCGCGGCGGCTCGGCCTTCACGGAAGTCTTTCGAGTTTGGCGAGTCAACAATTCGCTGTGATGCAGTATAAGCGTGAGTAGTAGATAAAATTGCTTTCTCTATTCCCAAAGCCTCGTGAATAACTTGGATGACTGGCGAACTAGCGTTAGTTGTGCAACTTGCATTAGAACTAATCTGGCAAGTCTCGAGTTTGTTTTCGTTTATGCCCATGAGCACAGTTGCCCCCAGTGGATGCTCGCCCGATTCGTGCTCACCGTGCGCTGGAGCTGTGATCACCACCCGCTTGGCCCCGGCCTCAAGGTGCACGGCTGCCTTCTCGTATGTTGTAAATAGTCCTGTTGATTCGACGACTACGTCAATACCAAGATCGCGCCAAGGCAACTTACTTGGTTCCTTTTCTTGGATAAAGTTTATTTCAACTTTTTTGTCGTAAATTCCGTAAGCGCTATCAAACTTGAGCAAATAAAGTAAGTTAGCCTGATCACCCAAATCATTCACCGCCACTATTTTCATGTCATCTCGACCATGTGAGAGTTTATAAAAAGCCCGGCCGATTCTCCCAAAACCATTGATAGCAACTCTAAGTTTCTTCATGCAGAAATTATAGCATGAGAAAAGCCGGTGCCCGCACCCCCATGTTGATGATTGGGATACGAGGCACCGGCCTGCTGCCGTGGGCCAACTAGCGGCCCTTCTTGTTGTTCTTCTTGTCGTTGTTCTTGCCACCCTTCTTTCCCTTCTTGTCGGACTTGGGGGTGGGGTTCTGCTGAGTCGCCTGCCGAGCCTCCGCCGCCTTGCGACGCAGAGAGGCCGAGAGGCGGCCCTTCGAGTGCCGGCCGGTGCCGTTGCCGCCGGGCAAGCCGACGAGCATGGCGTTCGGATCCTTCTCGAAGTCCGACGCCGTCTTGCCCTTCGGCATGTACGGCACGAACCTCTGGAGCTCGGCGACGTAGACCGTGAGCGCGGGCTTCTCGTCCTTGCCCGGCTTGTGGAACTGCACCGGGCCGACGAGGAACTGCCAGGTCTCGCCGGAGTTCGGCATGGGGCAGCTGCCCTCGGGCACCTGGTAGGCCACGATGCCGTGCATGTTGTCCAGCCGCGAAGCCTGCATGTACTTCTTGACGGTCTCCTCGCCCGTGCGAGGATTGCGCTTCCGGGTCTCGCGCCAGGAGAAACGCATCTCCCGCTCCTCGCCCGTCTCGTTGACTCGCGGGAATGTGGCCGCGGTGAGCGGCACGAAGTTCGTCTCCTCGATCACGGGAGTCGCCGTGCTGGCGAAAGTCCGCAGATCGACGGACTTCTGCCCTTTGGGGATGAAGCGCTCGATCGACGTACGGATCGTGCCGAGCACGTCGGCGTGGTTGAGGAGACTCTGCCGGCTGTCGTTGCTACCGGCGCGAACCTCGTTCCCGCCCAGATACCACTGGGGCAGGAAGGAGAGCCGGCCGGTGCTCGACAGGAGCTTGAACCCCATCTGCTCTCCCGTGAGCCACTGGTTGCGGGTCTTGGCCTCGGCCTTACGCAGGCTGACGGCCAGGAAGCCGATCCAGGGGTCGGAATTCGACCGGATACGGTGGGAGACGTTGCCGTCGCTCCCCTCGAGCGTGAACAGGCACACGTCGTGCGTGCCCGTCTCGAAGAGCTCGATGGCCTTTGCCTTCACCTCCGAGCTCACCGCCTTGTTGGCGAAGAAGCTCGAGAGCGTGCGGGGGTTACCACCACCGTCGATGACGGTGGTCTCGGTGTAGCCCGCGCGCCTGATCTCGTCGATGAGATCGCTGAAGGCGCGGGAACGAGGCACGAGCTGGAGCACAGGCGCGAGCGCGGTGGCGAGGGAGTTGAAGGCGGGCTGGGAACTCACGGCGGAACCCCTTTCTAGGCCTTTTCCGGGCCGAGCGGAGATACGGTTTACATAGCAGGTGTTTCTGTTGACAAGATTACATCTACCGGCGATTATATCACCCCTGCTCCCTTTTGTCAAGCATGATTTTACTAAGCAAACTGGGGTTAGCGCTGCCTCTACTTAACTTCATACCTTGGCCTATCAAGTACTGTAGACTCGATTCTTTGCCATTTTTGTACTCTTCCCAGACTTTCGCGTTCTCGCTTATCACTTGCTCAACTATTTTGGCGAGCTCTCCCTCATCATGCTTCTGGATCAAGCCTTTTTCTTTCGCAATTTGCTCCGGATCACCGCCTTCTTTATGCATAATTAAAAGCACGTCCTTGCCTCCTCTACTCGATAAATCCCCCTTAGAGATCATCTCGATAAGATTTGCAAAATGCTCATGACTCGGCAATTTAATCTCTTCCTCCTTCTTACTTAGCTGCCTGGCAGCTAGGTGGCCAATCAAATCACTTGTTATGTAGTTGCTAGCAAGTCTAACTTTATCTCTATCTCCTCCCAATGTTTCCGCAACAGACTCGAAAAAGTTTGCCAAATTTAAGTCAGTCACATAACTCTCTGTGTCCTCACTTTTTATTCCAAAATTTTGCGCATAGCGTTCGCGTTTTTGCCATGGCAATTCAGGGAGTCCTTTCTTTAAACCTTCTGTCGTAAATTCAGCAACTTCGCTTAGCTTTAATTTAGGCAAATCTGGCTCGGGGAAGTATCTATAATCGTGACTCGATTCTTTCTTGCGTTGAGAGAATGTCTTGCCTTTGGCATCGTCCCAGCCACGAGTTTCTTGCACCACCACTCCCCCACCTTCTAATTCTTCAATCTGTCGCTTAACTTCATACTCAATCGCTTTCTCAACTGCTCTAAAAGAATTAATATTCTTCACCTCAACCTTTGTTCCCAACTTTTGCGCTTTGCCATTTACGTTTTGAGCTACGCTAATGTTTGCTTCAACCCTCATTTGCCCTTTCTCCATGTTGGCTTCCGAAGCACCTAGGTAGCGCAAGAGTAGCTGCAACTCGCGGGCGAAGTTGCCAGCAGTCTTGGCATCGTGCATCACAGGTTCTGTCACAAGTTCCATCAGTGGCAACCCGGCTCTATTGAAATCTATCAAGCTAAAGTCGCCAGCATCTTGTGGTGAGCCCGTCGAACCATGTTGTGAGCGGGCAGTGTCCTCTTCTAAGTGTATGCGCGTAAGTGCCACGCCATTCAAACTGCCCCCGCTAACTAAAGGATATTTGTACTGCGAGATCTGGTAGCCTTTGGGAATGTCTGGGTAGAAATAATTCTTGCGATCAAATTCAGAATAGTCTGCCAAGTTACTGCCGCAAGCCACTCCCACTTTCAAAACATGCTTAACCGCTTCTCTGTTAATTGTAGGTAACGTCCCCGGTTGGGCGGTACAGATTGGGCAGATGTTCACATTGGGTCGTACTTCATCCGAATCATTCTTAGAATCACAAAACATCTTAGTGCGAGTCTTAAGCTCGGCATGTATCTCAAGGCCAATTGTAGGTAAATAATTTGGCATAGTATCCCGCGTAGCCTTGGCGAAGTGGGATTGCGGAGCATTATACCACGTGATAGCCTTTCGTTAGGAGGAACGCCATGACGGCAAACCAGACGCAGGTTCCCGACGGCGAGAGCAACGATGGGCGAGTTCTTGTCGCCATCACCATGATCGTCGCGCTGGTCGCTGGTACGATCTACCTCATCGGCCAGCGATGGCACTCGAGCCCTGTCGCGATCGAGCACCGGGCGCCGTGAGCACGCATCCGTCACCCGCCCTGGGCTTCTGGCCCAGGGCGGTGCTTCGTTAGAAACCGACGAATTCGGGTTCGTTCACAAGTTCGAGGCCAGTTTTCTCTCGCACAATGTCACGCACTTGGTGGAAGAGTTCTATACAATCCGCTGCAGTTGCTCCACCTACATTGATCATATTGAGCACCTGCTTATCACTAAGTTTCGCCTTGCCTACTTGCTTGCCCTTAAGACCCAACAGCTGATCGAGGATCCAGGCGGCCGGTACTTTTGTTTTGTCTCCATCAGAAGGCGCCGCAACTTTCTTAACTAGTTCTAGTAGTTCACTCTCTTTTTCAACTCCGAAATCTTCGCGGATCTTCTTACACAAGCTCTCAAACTGCTGATCAGTTAATCTGAAGTTAGAAAAGAATGATCCAGCCGACCATACTTGATTCGGGTCCTGACCCTTCTTTTTTCTAATTTCAATAATCGCATCACGCAGCTCACCTTGTTTGGGGGTCCGACCCCCAAAATAATTTGCCACATCTTTATACGACAGATTCGGTTTGCCGTTTTTCTTCAACCGCAAATTTATGCGCAAGATTATGTACTTGTTTTTATCGTTTGTATTAAACCTACTGTGCCTGTACATGAACCCACATTCAGAGTTACTCATGATTTTTAGTTCGTGGCCAAACCTATCCATCACTTCCACGCCCTCAATCACCTCACTCGCCTCTTGTCCGTAGGCCCCCACGTTCTGGATAGCGAGTGCGCCCGTGAGGCCGGGGATGAACGAGAGATTCTCGAGCCCCCACCAGTTATTCTCTACAGTCCAGGCTATCAACTCATCTAGTACCTCCCCTGCCCCCACTCTAATTCGCACATAATCGGAACTATCTTCCAAAATTTCGCGTCCCTTGATAATGGGCCGAATTACGAGGCCAGAGAAGCCCCGATCAGAAACAAGAATATTAGACCCGCCACTTAACACGAAAACTGGTAAATTCTTTTCGCGAGTGAAGGTTAAGGTTTCAGCGAGTTCTTGCTCGTTTGCAACCTCGACAAAGTATCGCGCTGGCCCGCCGATGTGTAGGGTGGTGAAGGGGGCAAGGGGGATGTTCTCTTTGATTTCCACTCCGCAATACTACCTCACTGTCACGCTCTTGGCCAAGTTGCGGGGCTTATCCGGATCAAGTAGACGCGACGTGGCCAGATAGTACGCCACAAGTTGCATCGGGATTAAGCTCACAATTGGCGCAATGTTCTCACCACTAGGAATATGTATCCAATCGTCAAAGCTATCGTGACGATCTTCCGAAATGCCCACAACATAAGCACCGCGAGCGCGCAGTTCTGCAATGTTGTTGAGAATATCAGCCTTGCCCTTACCTTCGTGCACAAGGGCAATCACGGGAGTCCCGAGTGTAATTAAGGCAATCGGTCCGTGCTTGATCTCACCACCGGCAAAACCTTCCGCGTGAATGTATGAGATCTCCTGGATCTTGAGCGCCGCCTCGAGAGCTATCGGATAATTGTATGATCTGCCGATTACGTATATGTGCTCACTTGTTGCGAGCGAGTTTGCCACGCGCTTCACATGTTCAAGAAACTTAGGATTCAGCCACTCATTTATCTGGGCCACGGTCTCAAGCACAATGCGCTTGCCCTTTGCAAGTTCGCCACGCACGGCATAAGCGAGCAGAAATAAGGTGGCAAGCTGGGACGAAGTAGCCTTGGTGGAGGCAACCGCGATCTCCGGTCCTGCATTGATTAAGAAGTTGAAGTCGCCGACACGTTCAAGCGACGAGCCACGCGAGTTTAGAACCGAGAGTATTGAGGCGCCACTCGCCTTGGCTCGCGTGACCGCATCAAGCACATCAGCCGTCTCACCACTTTGAGAAATAGCCACGACCAGAGTGTCCTTCCCAATAAAAGGTGCGTAAAGATCGAACTCCGACGGCGAAACGAACGAGACTTGCTTGCCGGCAATCTGGGTGAAGAAGTATCGCGCGGTCTCGCCCACGTGGCCTGCAGTGCCGCAACCAAGCAAGAGCACCCTACTAGATCCCTTGATCTTCTCGGCTGCCCGTTCTATCAGTGCATCGTCTTGCTGGATCGAGCGAGCCAGAGTCTCTCTTTGCTCCAGAATCTCCTTGAGCATAAAGTGTTCGAAGTTGCCCTTCTTGGCCACATCTTTGGCCCACTCTATGCGCACATCATTTTTCTTCACTTCTAAGTTATTTTCGAGTTTGAAAAACTGGGCTCCTTTTTGCGACAAGAGCACGTACTCACCGTCATCAACATAGTTAACCACTTGTGTGTAATCAAGAAAAGCGGGAACATCAGAGGCAAGATAGTACTGCCCCTCACCCTTACCTACAATAAGCGGCGAACCAGAGCGAGCGGCGAAGAGAGTGTCTTCGCCGGAGCGCACAGCAAGGAATGCGAATCTGCCTTCTAGTTTGCGCGCGCTTCGTCTGCAAGCCTCTACAAAAGTCAATCCAGCTTTTACGTGTTTATCGATCAAGTGCGGGATCACTTCGGTGTCAGTCTCTGAAACAAACCTAACTCCCACGAGTTCTCTCTTTAGTTCTTGCCAATTCTCAACTATGCCGTTATGCACTACGGCAATCGTGCGACCCGCGTTTGTATGTGGATGCGCGTTTCGTTCTGTTACGGCGCCATGTGTGGCCCATCGGCTATGGCCTATTGCAATATTGCCAATCAATTCTGTGATTAAACTCTTTTCGATTCCTCCAATTTTTCCCACTGCCTTCTTAATCTTGAGTGCTCTCTCGTCAATAGCGGCAATGCCCCAGCTATCGTAACCTCTGTATTCCAAATCCTTAAGCCCCGACAAGGCCAGAGCTGCTGCGTGCCTGTCACTACCAATCGTACCGAAGATGCCGCACATATCTTTCTACAACTAAACCAAATGGAAAGAAGTTATGAAAAAGGAAGTGGGACAGCCCGCGAAGACCGTCCCACAATTCGCGCATCCCTGCTCCGCGGGCGGCTAAGCCCAATCGAGCGGGATCTTGACGAGCTGCCAGACCGTGATTCCGAATCCGAGAGCCCAGACTGGCATGGGCGAGATGAAGAACATCACCGAGGAAACCAGCCCGAAGCCGATGATTCCTGCAGCGAGCAGAGCGCCGCGCCAGTCGATCCGGGGCGCAACGGTTGCCTGTACCTGTGTCCTTGTCCTCATGAGACCTCCCTCTCTAGAGTGAGTTTAACACGTCCCTGGGAATCGGGACACCATATCGGCGCAAGAGCGCTTTGAACTTCTCGACCTGGTCCTCACCTCCGGCCTTGATGCGCAGCCAGATAGTGGGCAGATCCTGCTCCAC
>Ga0209542_10000871_pt1 | contig 71709 bp, 70 predicted proteins | sample RifCSPhighO2_01_FD_184028 | JGI IMG/M metagenome (GOLD analysis project Ga0209542, IMG submission 184028) | Soil microbial communities from Rifle, Colorado - Rifle CSP2_plank highO2_0.1 (SPAdes) (version 2) | ecosystem: Environmental > Terrestrial > Deep subsurface > Rock core/Sediment ...
TGATCCACCTGAGGTAGTTATGAAGAAGTGGCAATGTGTGGTCTGTGGACTGATTTACGACGAGAGCCAAGGCTGGCCTGATGACGGTATCGCCGCCGGGACACTCTGGCAGGATGTCCCGGAAGACTGGCTGTGCCCTGACTGTGGCGTGGGTAAATTGGATTTCGAAATGATCGAAATCGGTTGAGTCCAGGCTGTGACAAGCGGCGACCCAAGGGTCGCCGTTTTGTTTAGCGAGTGCGCATACTAAACCCTCGAACGAGCTGAATAAGCGCCGAGGTGGTTATGCGTAAGTGGCAGTGTGTGGTGTGCGGTTTTATCTATGACGAAGCCCTCGGCCTGCCCGATGAAGGCATTGCCCCGGGCACGGCCTGGGAAGATATTCCCGCCGATTGGTTGTGCCCCGATTGCGGCGTCGGCAAGCTGGATTTCGAGATGATCGAGATGATCGAGATGATCGAGATCATCTGAGTCGCGTCAGCCCCAAAATCTATTACGGCCGCCGCAATGCGCGGCCTGTGTGAGGAATGCAGCATGAGTGCACCTGTCGTAATCGTCGGCACCGGCTTGGCCGGCTACAACCTGGCCCGCGAATTTCGCAAGCTGGACAGCGAAACCCCGCTGCTGCTGATCACTGCCGACGACGGTCGCTCGTATTCCAAGCCGATGCTGTCCACCGGCTTTGCCAAAAACAAGGACGCCGATGGCCTGAGCATGGCCGAGCCGGGCGCTATGGCCGATCAGCTCAACGCGGAAATTCGCACCCATACCCGGATCAGCGGCATTGACCCTGGCCATAAGCAGCTGTGGGTTGGCGAAGAGGCTGTGCCTTATCGCGACCTGATCCTGGCCTGGGGCGCCGAGGTGATTCGTGTACCGGTCGAAGGCGACGCTGATGATGCGATCTTCTCGATCAATGATCTGGAGGATTACGCGCGGTTTCGCGCTGCCGCTGCAGGTAAGCAGCGCGTCCTGCTGCTGGGCGCCGGGCTGATCGGTTGTGAGTTTGCTAATGACCTGATTCTGGGCGGCTACCAGGTCGAACTGGTCGCACCCTGCGAGCAGGTGATGCCTGGCCTGCTGCATCCGGCTGCTGCCGCCGCAGTTCAAGCGGGTCTGGAAGGGCTGGGCGCGCGCTTTCACCTCGGGCCAGTGTTGGCCAGCCTCAATCACAACGGTGATGCACTGGAAGCGCACCTGTCCGACGGCACGCTGATTGAGTGCGATCTGGTGCTTTCGGCTGTGGGCCTGCGTCCACGTATCGAGCTGGCGGCAGCGGCTGGGCTGGCGGTCAATCGCGGGGTTGTGGTCGACCGCCAGCTGCGCACCTCGCACGCCAATATCTATGCCCTGGGTGATTGCGCCGAGGTCGATGGCATCAACCTGCTTTACGTTATGCCGCTGATGACCAGCGCCCGCGCACTGGCCCAAACCCTGGCCGGTACCCCTACGGCAGTCAGCTACGGGCCGATGCCAGTTACGGTAAAAACTCCGGTCTGTCCGCTGGTGGTATCGCCACCACCGCGCGGCCTGCAAGGCGATTGGAGCGTTGAAGGCAGCGGCGCCGACATCAAGGCGCTGTGCCATGACAGCAGCGGTGCGCTACTGGGCTACGCCCTCACCGGTACGGCCGTGCAGGACAAATTGGCGTTGAATAAGCTGCTGCCTGCGCTTTTGGCCTGAATGACGGTCGTTCTGTCGGATATGCCACAAAATTGCCCGGTTTAACTGTCGGACAAGACTGGCGCAGGGCTGGATGGCATGCCATCCTCCCTCAGTCTGCCGCAGCCTAGAGCTGTTGCCGCGCCTTGGTATCTGCTCGCGCAGAGCAGCCCGGACACAACAACAAAAAACCGTAAAGAGGCATTTATGCGTAAACCGGAACTCGCCGCCGCCATCGCCGATAAGGCGGATCTGACTAAAGATCAGGCAAACCGTGTACTCAACGCCGTACTCGAAGAAATCACCAATGCACTGAACCGCAAGGACAGCGTCACATTGGTCGGCTTCGGTACCTTCGTGCAACGCCACCGTGGTGCTCGCACCGGTAAAAATCCGCAAACCGGCGAGCCGGTGAAGATCAAGGCCAGCAACACCGTCGCCTTCAAACCGGGCAAGTCCCTGAAAGATGCTGTAAATTAAACAGAGAGTGTTTCATTTTCTGTGGATAAGTTCTGCAAAGCCCCGAGAATCGGGGCTTTGCACTATCTGGGGTAAGTGAAAATATCGAAACAGTGTTTCATTAAGTATTTAAAAGAAAAAGTGACCGCATTGAAGCAGTAGCGTTTCATTATTGACGCCCATTTAGCCTGTCTATAGGCTTCCGTGCTCGTGAAAAAAGCGCGGTGTTTCATTTGAAGAATTCAGTCTTTTCGCTCACTACCGTCGTCTTCGATAAATTGGGCGGTATAAAACTAAAGTTAGTAACTGAAAGTAGCCAGGTTGATATATTTGCCGGCGCGTATGCTTTGCAACGATTCGACAATGGCTCGAAGCCAAATACCATACGAGTTGATCAGAGTTCAATTCTGATCCTATATCGGTTCTGTGAAATTCAAAAAGTAGATTTGATCGAGCGCATCGCAAATCTTAATCCGCTTACTATCGGTGAAATTGAATCTTTCTCATCGTATTGCGGCTTTGCTCAACAGAGCGGCGAGCAGGTTAATCCGAATTGGTATGGTGCCCGCATGCGAGGCGCTAAAAAATTTATAGATTACCTATGGCTGTTCTATGAGGGGCGGTGCGCTCGAAACTTGGAGCAACTTAAAATTGCTAAGCGTTCGTATGAGAGGATGACTGCCGGCTTCAAGTTGTATATGAAAGCTCCTTACAGGGGCGATAAAAAAGACAGGATCGGCCTTACTCCTGCACTTCAGGCTAAGTTCATTGCTATTATTGACCCTGATGAGAGCAATAATTTAAATCCTTGGAAGATTTATAAGGTGCGATGGAGAAATTATATTCTCCTGCTTCTATTGATGTTGGGCGGAAATCGTAAAGGTGAGACGTTACTGTTGAAGCTGAATAATTTCCAGCTTACAGGAATGCGAAAGTATTACGACATCGTCAAGAACAAAGATGTGATTGATTATCCTCGCGCTGAGTCCCCCTCAGTTAAAACACTCGGTCGGCAGGTGGTGTTGCATGATCAACTGGCCGCATTAGTTGAACACTACATTGTGAATGTCAGAAAAGAATTCATCGGCTGGCAGTCAACAAGCTATGTCTTCCTGTCTTACCGGGATGGGCGTCCTCTTTCAGTGCAGACTCCTAATTCAATCCTGAATGAACTTATAAAACAATATCCAGAGTTTGTGGGTCTTCTCAGCCCCCATCGCCTTCGCAATACGTTTCATGATCTTTTGAATCAGGCACTGGATAGAAAGTTTAAGGGTGAAAGTGGTTTAAGTCGTAAGATTTTGAAAGCACCTATTCAGGAAGCGGCAGGCGGTTGGGCTAAGAATAGTAATATGCCTGAGCATTATGCTAAAGGATCGATACAAGCCAAAGTAGCCGAGTTACAAGCCCTACTCCAGCAAGAAGCCCTTAAGCCACAACTGGTTGATTAAATGAAAGAACTCCAGAGTCAGAGGGTGTTGTCCGGCAACGATGAACTTTCAGATTTTTTGCCGGGAGGCACTTTTGTAAAAAGTCGATTGGGCTATGACATCGAATTATTTGATGAGTATGGTGGCTTTCGATCTGCAATAAAATTGCCGGATGATACGGGTGAGTTTGTTTATCTTACATCACATTATCTTAATCTGTTGGATTTTGAGTTAAGAGAGATTGCGAGGAGTTATCTAAGATATATCTTGGAGAGATATCACGCTTCAACTGTTAGAATTAAATATAAATTTCTTGATTTGTTTGCCCGTGAGATGTCCAAAGGAGTTCATATCAATGACTTCTTGGAAAGTCTTTCTGTGCTTGAAAATAAAGAAAAGGCAGCATATATCTCTGCTTGTAAGGAATTTTTGAAGTTTCTATTGCTTTGCGGCTATGAAGATCTTTCACTTGAAGTGTATGAGGATTTCCATAAACTTCGAAATTATTCAGGTAAAGAAAATGCCTATTTAGCTCTATTTGTAATGGATGATGCCAGAGGGCCATTTACTAGAGAGGAAGTTTCCGTACTGTCAGGTCAGGTTAATAACCAGGCACTTCCGTTGGAATTTCGCTTGGTGTTAGATCTGTGTTTGTGTTTTGGGTTGAGACCAATACAAATTTCTTTATTGAAAAGAAAAGATTTTATTAAAGATAGTAGGAGCGGATTGTATTATCTTAACGTGCCGCGCGTGAAGCAAGATTCGCGCAATCGGCGAGTTCAATTCAGCTCTCGAATACTCACGGAAAGAACTGCAAGTCTTATTCAGTCTTACATAGATTCTGCAAAAAATCCCGATGGTATTGATCCTGCAGAGCTACCACTTTTTATTAACTCAAAATCGATAAATTTAGAACGAGACGGAAATACCTTAGGAAGTCACTACTGGGAAGATGCAGAGCGGTTGTCAAGTGACTATTTCTCAGATGAGTCAAAGCGGGCCATACTCTACCAAAAGTCGAGTGGCAAAATTAATTATATCCTTTGGGGAAATGAACATAGGCTGCCATTTTCCCCTCGTACCGGAAAGAAATTCAGTTTGTGTGCATATAGATTTCGTTACACGGTTGGCACGCAAGCAGTAATGTCCGGTTGTTCGCCAGAAGAGCTTGCCGATTTACTCGATCACAATGATACGAATAGCATTAAACACTACTTCAGATTCACTCATGAAATGTGGGAGATTCTAGAAAATGCTACGTTGAGTCGCATTGAACAGAAGCAATTCACAGCTGCTTGGATGAGAGAAGGTGACCTTGTAAATAATATATATAGTCACGTATGTGAACCAAGAAATTTCAATGTCATAGGAAAGTGTGCGTCTCAATCTATATGCTTCGAGGAGCCGGCGGTATCTTGCTATTCGTGTGACAGATTTTGTCCTAATAAAGATGTTGTAGCACATGAAAGTGCTTTGGAGGGTTTGGTAGAGCGAAAAGATCGCTTGCTAACCGTCAGCACCGCTAATGTAGTTTCAGTTATAGACCAGGCCATAGCTGGTTGCCGTGCTGCAATCGCCTACTCTGAAGGGCAGGACGTGGTTCTAATTAATGTGAAGGAAGTCTGAGTGCAAAATATAATGGCACAGGATATTTTGCATGAGGAGCTTCGGATTAAGCTAAACCGCCTTGCCAGCAAAGCCGAGGAGAGATTCTCAAAACTCAGTTGTTTCAATGGGTCAAAGTGGGAGGATCTCTCCTGGTTATATAACGGAAGGCATAATGTTTATTTGCTGGCTCGCGGAGAAACTAATGCAGAGTTAATGCTACTTAATAAGGTCTTCTTGGTAAGTTATCTCTGGGACAGAAGGGCGGACCACAAGGTGGTATCAGCTGGTCGCGTTATGGACTTATCGGCTGCGGTAAAGTATATGGCTGCTCAGGGTGTTGTTAACCTTAGAGGGCTTGATCAATCTTCCTACATGACAACGTTTAAATATATTCAAACACGCTATAAATCACCTGCTAGTGCATGTAGATCGCTAAATTATTTTATCAGATTCATCTTTAATTCTTCCTTGACCGTTAGCAATTTTGACCTCATCGGTACGCAGGATCTTCAAGAGAAAGATAAGTATGGCCGTGTTGCCCTTGGAGATAAACTGCCGCTTCCAGAATTGGTCAAAGCAATCATAGCGTTGAAGTGGGCAGTGCAAGACCAGTGGGATGGCAGCTTTCGTGCTCAGATGGATATGTTGTCGGTTCTGACTCAGGCATTTCAATATGGATTAGGCCTAAGAATCGGGGAGGTTCTGCGGTTACCTAAGAACTGCTTAGTTACAATAAACAGTGAGTTATATTGTCGAGTATGGACAGAAAAAGGTGCGGAGCCAATCGCCAGGTATGTCCCTACTATCTGGAGAGCCGCCCTCTGTGAAGCGGTTCTCCGAATTGATGCCATCTGCGAACCCTACAGAAAAAGGGCTTTGAGCATTGAAGATGGTTCCTATGCCGAGACTCTCGATTATCGCTTTCAGGGAAGAACAGAAGCAATTGATCGGCATATTGAGTCTACCCTAAACTGTCTATCTAAGAAAATAGAGTCTAATGTTTCAGCGTCTGAAAGACAGTTGCGCCTCCTGAAGTATCTGCCGGATGAAGAACTTGTTGAGCTCAAGAATTTGCGTGAGTACTTACCATTTGCCTCGAATTCGCACGACTCTACTTCACTCCTTAAATTCTACAAAAAAAACGGATTTAAGATAACTTCAAAATCACTCGGAAAGGTAAAGTGCGTTTATTATGTACGAGGATCTGATGTTAAGCAGCGACTTGCTCAATTGATAGAGTTTCGCCGCAATATTGTTTTATATTCTGAGTTTTTTGAGGTGCTCCATAAACGACCACCTGCAGGAAGTCGGTCTAAGGATGTACACGCTCTAAAAGATAGGTTGCAGTCGCAAAGCCTGGCTTCTTTGGAAGCCTTTGTCTTGACGGGGGAGTCGTGTCTTTATGGTGCGAGGATAGTATATCTTAGTCGTGACGATGCAGTTGCCGCAATAAGAAATATTGTCAGTGGTGGGTATGATTATCGCGCTTACATTCCGATATTAGATGCTGAGGAACTTTATCCAGAGCTGTTCAACCAGAAGACCATGACCTACATTGCTAATGCAAATGCGGCTGGGTTCTACTCGTTTCTTAGAGTCTCGGAAGAACGAATCAATTTTTATAGGCCAGTCGCGAAAAGCAATAGAGTTAAGCATTCTGCCGTATCTGGGTTCTTGGTTGAACAGGCCAGCATTAAAAGTGCCGTTGTAGATGCTTTTGTATCAGTTAATACAAAAGTTAAGTCAGAACTAATCCAGGGAATTAAAGAGGAACTTCTAGCGGATGGAGTAGAGATTGGTTCGGCTACATTTGGGATAAATCAAAAAGTCTCTGATTATTTATTTGTTGTCCCAAGCAATCTTGGCGGTGTGTATAACGAACACATTCCATCTATCCTTGGCTATTTTTCTGTTCTATATGCGATAAAACCAGCTAAGCAGGGGCAGTCAGCGTTTGTCCGTTACGGTGTTGTAGCCAATGAAGAGATTGTAAGTACGTTTCAGACCCACAAGGGACGACATTGGCAAACTAATTCACTTTTTCGGGCGGGCTTGGCTGCAAGTATTGTGAATAAGTGGATGGGAAGATCTGATAGTCAAGGTGATCATTACGATCATCAGACTGCTAAAGAACGTGCTGAGAAAGTCGGTGAGCTTATGCTCTCTGAGCAGTCCCGCTTTATTGGTGATCTGGCGAATAAGGTCAAGGCTTGGACTGACAATGATATTCCGACCCAGAATGTGCAGACCTTTTTGACTGATATGCTGCAAACCGTACATTACGGTCCGCTTGGGCATTGTTTTCGTGATATTAATTTGAAGCCCTGCGAATTTCATCTGAAGTGTCTGACCGGCAATTCAGGAAAAGGCTGTAGAGAGTTCGTTGTAGATCTTTTAGATCCAGTTCAAATAAAGCAAGTCGAGTCAGAGCGTAATAGATCAGAAATTGAGTTGGCGCGGCTTTTTGAAGCCTTGAATAGACCCGGTATCCCGGTAGAGTCTGTTGAAATGCATATCGAACATCAAATGGCGATTTTTAGAAATGCTTCTTATATTTTAGATAATTCTGAGGTGGTGCTTAACGAAATTCAAGTTGAAAAGAGTAAGGACTATCAGCCATTTAGGACCAATGGCTCTGTTCCAAGCGACTGTGTATTCCAATGTGGAGTAGCTTGATTGTGACTACGTCTACTGAGCAATGGGGTAAAGCTTTTTCGGTATTGCAACAATTTGAAAGACAGCTGATAGATCCTTCAAACTTTGGGTGGAAGTATATTACCGATAAGTCTGGTGTATCTAAGCCGACCCTTTGGCGAAACAAGGAATTTGAAAAAGAGTTTCAACGTATTAAGGAAGTTGTCAAAAGTTATGCTCGTGGTGAGAAACAGTTCGATCAAGAGGTTTCACTGAAAGCGGCCAGAGATCGTGATCGAGATCACCAGATCGAGGTGCTCAAGGCACAGGTCCAGGAGTTGACGAAGCAATTAAATAGGGAGCGCGAAAGACTCATATACGCCTCTATGATTGCTCGCCGTAAGAATATCGATCCTGCGGAATTCTTAGATGAGAGCCCAGTGTTTCGTAAGCCTGCCAAAGGCGGCTCGGTGGTCAAGCTGCCATCAAAGGGGCACTAGCCAAGTCGGGTGCCATCATCTGGCTTTGTACTGGCATTTAAGGCCAAATAGCTCTTGCTGTACTTTTGCTCCGCGGCCAGCCCCTCAATGCCACCCTGTCCTCGAAACCGATGGGGTTGAGCTTCTCATCTCGGTCGATGCGGCGCATAACTAACTACTTGGCGTTGGCGGAGAGATAGAGTTCCGGCACCGCAATTCCCGCCGCCCTTGCCGCGGACATACAACGGTACTCGTTTACCGCCAACCTCGATAACTCCTCCTGGCCGCCCTTGATGATCAGGCCAGAGGTTTTCGAGGCGAGACCTGGCACATAGCAGGCTGCCAACCACATAAGTAACCCGAAAATACTGGCCACAATCGGCGGAGGTATCCTGTTTTCCAGTGTTCGCATAAAAGTGCTCGATAACGCAGCCACAGCGTTTGCGCCAGTCGCTATGTTTAGCGTACTTTTTGCAGTTCGCTCTGCACTAGTTCTAGCAGCGGCTCCGGGCCGAACTTCGTCAGCAGCGTGCCGTTGACGAAGAAAGTTGGCGTGCCTTGAATCCCCACTTTCTTAACGTCCGCTGCGTCTTTAGCCAGGATGTCGTCGATAGCCGGCGAGTTCATCGTGGCGCGGGCCTTCTCGACATCCAGGCCAACTGCTGCTGCGGCTTCCCAGGCCTTCTGCGCTTTCGCGTCGTCATGCCACAGCGGCTGGGCCTCCAGCACGGCTGCTAGCACAGGCTCGTAAAGCCCCTGCATTCGCGCCGTCTCCAGCAGGCGCACGGCCTCTTCTGAACCTTTGTGGAACAACACATAGCGCACGACCAGACGCACGTCCTGTGGGTACTGCGCCATGATTTGCTTTACGTAGGGGAAGAACGCCCGGCAGCTTTCGCACGATGGGTCGAAGAACTCGACGATGGTGACCGGCGCCTTGATTGGCCCAAGGGTTGGCGAGTGGAAACGTACCAACGAACTGCTCGCCTGGGTGACTGCTTGAGTCTCCTGAGGTGCTGAAAAACGCTGATAGAGCACTGCCGCAGCGATAAAGCCGGCAATGGTTACAGCGCTGATGGTCAGTACGATGGCACGTCTATTCATACAAGGGTTCTCCGGCGAATCAGGGCAAGAAGCAAGACGATGGCGGTGAAAGCCGCCAGGGAAAGCAGCGGCAGCGGCACGCTACCAAAGATCAGCATATCGGCCCCGGAACAGGAGGTTCCGGCGCTACACGGCTTGAGGTTTTCTGGAAGTATGCCCATGAACAGCAGGGAGTGATACAGGGCGATTGCCCAACCGATAACGGCCAGGGGCAAGGCGTAAAGCCAAACGGCGAAGTCCGCGCGATAACAGGCGACCGTCAGCATTACCCCCAAAGGAAACATGAAGATGCGCTGGAACCAGCACAGCACGCATGGGGTTTTGCCCATGACTTCACCGATAAACAAGGCGGCTAGGGTTGCGGCCACAGCCAGCAACCACACAGAGAGCAGCAAACCCCAGGGGTTAGCGGAGGGGTGACTCTGGCTTCTCATCGTTATTTACTCGCCATTTTCCTTAAATAGGGATGGCACGTTAGCGGGCCCGCAGCAGCTGTCGATTGGCTTTGTGTTACAGCATGCGTCCTGCACAGGAACCGGTCGATTCGCTTGGCGTTGCAACCAGCAGGCACAGCAACTATCGAGCTGGGCGGTTCATCTTGATGACGAAGCTCCCATTAAGGCTGGGGCTGGCAACTACAACGTGAATCGCGCCGGGGGTTTGTAAATACTTTCCGCGCTCTTCTAAGGCGATGGTCAATGACGGTGGCTTTTCCCAACATGGGTGTGCCCGTCATCCGGAAGCGCATTGACTCCGCCAGTGGTGTTCAGGCGCTGGAGGATTCCGCACTCGTCTACGCCCCGCTCAGAAGCGCAGCGGTGGCGCAACTCAACCAGCTGTTTTTGCAGCGCCAACAGGCTGGTCACGCGTGCTTGCACATGCTCAATGTGCTCATCCACTAAGCTATTTACACCCTCACAGTTTTCCTCTGGCCGATCCATCAGCGCCAGCAAACTTCTGATCTCGTCCAGGGTCATGTCCAGCGTTCGGCAGTTGCGAATGAACGTAAGCCGCTCAAGGTGCTCACTGCTGTACAGGCGGTAGTTACCCTCGCTGCGAGCCGGAGCCGGCAACAGCCCCTCGCGCTCGTAATAGCGAACCGTTTCAACCTGGCAATCGGCAAGCTTGGCCAGCTCTCCAATTTTCATGAAATACCTCTTCGACAAACGCTTGACCCTGTAGTGGCTTCAGGGTGTTCACTCTGCATAACTGATCAATGAGGATACCCCCATGGCTGGCTGCTGCAGTGATGAACACAAACCTGAAGCGGTTTCAAATGATGTCTGCTGTGACCCCAATGAGGCAATTAAGTGCTCCTCCGCTACAGCCTCAACGGTAAATGCCGTAGCTGGCTCCAGGCTCAGCAGCTTTCGCATTGCGCAAATGGACTGCCCTACCGAACAGTCGCTGATTCAGGACAAGCTGAGCAAGCTCGCAGGCGTAGATAAGCTCGACTTCAACCTGATCAAACGGATTCTTGGGGTATGGCACAACTTGCCGTCGACCGCCCCCATCGAGGAGGCGATCTTGTCCCTGGGAATGCAGGCAGAACCGCTCTCTGCTGAAGGGCAAGCCCGCATCAAAATTGAACAGATGGACTGCCCAACGGAAGAAAAGCTGATCCGCGACAAGCTCTCCTCAGTGCCCGGCATCAGCGCGCTGGAGTTCAACCTGCTGCAACGCGTACTGACGTTTAGCCACACAGCAGAAGCATTGCCAGCAGCACTGGCCGCGATTCGCGACCTTGGTTTCACGCCAGTGGTTGAGGATTCAGCAACAGCAAATGAAGAAGCGCAAGGAACCCCGCGCAAGAAAGCCTGGTGGCCCTTGGCGCTCTCGGGCGTGGCCGCCGTATCGGCGGAAGTGATCCACTTTGCCGAGCTTGCGCCAGATTGGGCTGTGGCTGGCGTGGCGCTGCTCGCCATTCTGCTGTGCGGCCTAACGACCTATAAAAAGGGCTGGATCGCGCTGAAGAACCGCAACCTGAACATCAATGCGCTGATGAGTATCGCGGTGACCGGTGCGGTGCTGATTGGGCAATGGCCAGAAGCGGCCATGGTCATGTTCCTCTTTTCTGTAGCAGAACTGATCGAAGCGAAGTCATTGGATCGGGCTCGCAATGCCATCCGCGGCCTGATGGATCTGACGCCGGAGCGCGCCACGGTGCAGCAGATCGATGGCACATGGCTTGAAGTTGACGTTAAAACTATCGCCGTAGGCGCATTGGTCAGGGTAAGACCGGGCGAACGAATCGGTCTCGACGGCGAGGTTACGTCCGGCAACTCCACCATCAACCAAGCGCCCATCACGGGGGAAAGCCTGCCCGTAGAGAAAACCATTGGCGACCCGGTTTTTGCAGGAACCATCAACGAAGCCGGCTCCCTGGAATACCGCGTCCTAGCCGCCGCTGCCAACACCACGCTGGCACGTATCATTCACGCGGTCGAAGAGGCGCAGGGTTCACGTGCGCCGACCCAGCGCTTTGTCGATCAATTCGCCAAGGTATACACCCCTGTCGTATTCCTATTCGCCCTAGCTATCGCCATTGTGCCGCCACTCTTCATGGCCGAGCCCTGGTACGACTGGATCTACCGTGCTTTGGTGCTGCTGGTGGTCGCCTGCCCTTGCGCCTTGGTCATATCGACGCCCGTCACCATTGTCAGTGGCCTGGCAGCGGCGGCGCGTAAAGGCATTCTGGTCAAAGGCGGCGTCTATCTGGAAATCGGTGGCAAGCTTGGCTTCCTGGCACTCGACAAAACCGGAACCATTACTCATGGCAAGCCGGTACAGACCGATTACATGCCGTTGGTTGAACAGGATTCAGAACTCTACCGTACTCATGCTGCCAGCCTCGCCAGTCGCTCTGACCACCCGGTTTCGCAGGCAATAGCCAAGCATGCCACTGAGAATGGCCTGACGTTTGCTGCCGTTGAGGGATTCGAAGCCCTGCCGGGTCGAGGTGTTCGAGGCACCATCGAAGGCATAGATTTCCACCTGGGTAACCACCGCCTGGTGGAAGAGCTTGGCCTCTGCTCACCCGAGCTGGAAGCGACGCTGGAGCGTCTCGAACGCCAAGGTAAAACAGTGGTGGTGCTGTGCAATCCGCAGCGTGCCATTGCCCTGTTCGCCGTTGCCGATACCGTCAAGGACTCCAGCCGCCAGGCAATTGAGGAGCTTCACGCGCTTGGCGTGAAGACCACAATGCTGACCGGCGATAACCCGCACACCGCAGATGCGATTGCACAGCAGGTAGGCATCGACGAGGCACGCGGCAACCTTCTGCCAGTCGACAAATTGCAGGCCATTGAAGCATTGCAGGCGCGCGGCTACGTTGTAGGGATGGTCGGCGATGGCATCAACGATGCGCCGGCGCTGGCGAAGTCTGAAATCGGTTTCGCCATGGCCGCCGCCGGCACGGACACGGCCATCGAAACTGCGGATGTGGCCTTGATGGATGACGACCTGCGCAAGATCCCGGCCTTCATCCGCCTGTCTCAACAGACCGCCGTCATCCTCAAGCAGAACATCGTGCTGGCGTTAGGGATCAAGGCCCTGTTTCTCGCCATTACCTTAACGGGGCAGGCGACGATGTGGATGGCCGTCTTTGCCGACATGGGTGTCAGTCTGCTGGTGGTGTTCAACGGCCTGCGCCTGCTTAAAAAGTAGGGTTGGAGGATTGAAGATGAAAGCAGCATTGCAACTCGCAATTGAACAAGCCTTTCAGCAGGCCCGGCAGGCCATGCAGGAACAGCGCAGTACAGATGCCTTTCAATGGCTGGAGCGCGCGCACATCCTGACTCAGCGCCAACCTTTGCTGCATGCCAGGTCACACTGGCTGATGCTCACGCTCGGCTGGCAAATTGGCGATTATCGCGAGGTGGCGGGGCAAATACCGCGCATTGTCGCGGCCCTGCTGTTTTCCAGAATTTGGGTGCCCATCGGCAATACCGGCCGCTCGAGGATCAGTGCTTTCGCGCCCATGCCCATCTCTCAGGAGTTGCAGCGACTTCTCCAAGGAGGAGAACAATGAAGTCACTTCCTGGAGTGACACACTTTATCGCTCCCTGGCGTTGGTGGACGCTAGCGCTGGCCATTGCCTCGGCCGACCAAGCGCTCAAGAGCGCAATTGCGGGGGCGCTACCGGTCGGCAGCGTCATTCCGCTGGCCCCGTTCTTCAATCTGGTTCATTTCTGGAATACCGGTGCAGCGTTCAGCTTCCTGGCTGACGCGGGTGGTTGGCAGCGTTACTTTTTCAGCGTCATCGCCTTGGTCGTTTCGGTGGTGCTGGCTCTGATATTGCGTAAACCCAGAGCCAACAGCGAAGCCCTAGGCTATAGCCTCATCTTAGGCGGTGCCGTTGGCAATCTGATTGATCGAGCCTCGCAAGGCCATGTGATCGACTACCTGGATTTTTACTGGCAGTCCTGGCATTGGCCTGCGTTTAACCTGGCGGATATCGGTATCGTCGGTGGTGCGACCATGTTGATCCTGAGCAGCTTACTGAACCCGAATGAGGAAACCGGCCGAGCCAGAGAATGAAAGACTTGCCCTCAACAGGCGCGGTGCGCTGGGCAGGCCATGCCTGGGTGGGGCCCGGCATCGGCATCTTTCATGGCCGTGCCGGCCACCAGGATTGGCACCACCATCAGGCACATCAGATCTCAGCGGGTCTCGATTCACCTGTATTGGTTGAAACGCCGCTGGGCATTCAAACAGGATCGGCCGTCTTCATCCCGGCCGGCTTGCCGCATCGGCTCAGCGCCAACCGAGTGCTATCGATCTATCTGGATGCAGTGTCCGATGAGGCGCGTGCTTTGTGTGGCAGCGAAACAGCGCGGGTGATTGAGATCGCGCCGGGGGATATCACGCCGATTATCGAGGCGCTACGTGAGCCAGGGCACACTGCACTTCAGGTAAGAGCGGGGGTGCGCCAATCACTGCAACTTTCCGATCCGCCGCCTTCAGATCCTCGTTTGACCACTGTGGTTGAGGCGCTGCGTAGTGGCCAAATGGGACGCGACGAAATGGCCGCGTTGGTGCATTTATCCCCCTCACGGTTTTCCCACTGGTTTGTAGAGCAAACCGGCCTGCCGCTGCGCAGCTATGCGAAATGGTTGCGTCTCACGCAGGCCCTGCAATATGTGGCCAAAGGTGTACGACTAACCGAAGCAGCTCATGCAGCGGGCTTTTCTGACTCGGCGCATTTCTCCCGGACATTCCGGACGCTGCTGGGCATCGATCCTTCTTCCGCACTGGCTGAGGTCGATCTTCAGGAGTCATAGCTCTTTCGTTCAAACCGAAAGCGGGTCTCCCCACATACAGTCATGGCTCCCTACCCAGGAGCTGAGCGATGCCTATTTTCCTGCGATTCCCCCTACGCTGGCTGAGCTATCCACTTGTGTTTGGTGGCTGTGCCGCCTTCATGCTCTGGGCGCTGTACGCGGGAGTGCCGTATTGGCCCACCACACCGGTAGTCGCCGCGGTGGGTCTGTTAAGCGTCGCGGGGTTAGAGCGCATCCAGCCTTTTCGCGAAGCCTGGCTTGAGGATCATCAAGACACCGCGACCGACCTACTGCACATGCTGGTGAATCTCTCCGTCATCCAGTTCACCGCTGAAATCCTGGCCAGGCTGGGCGATGCAGTGCCAGCTACGGTTCGTCTCTTCCCAGTCGAGAGCCCACTTTGGCTGCAACTGCTGCTGGTCGCCGCCGTGCTCGATCTGAGCCTGTATGCCATGCATCGTATCAGCCACCATGTACCCTGGCTGTGGCGTTTTCACATGATTCATCACAGCGCCGAGCGGCTGTACTGGATCAACGGGGAGCGCCGACACCCCTTGCACGCCGCACTCATGGCCGGTCCGGGGCTGGTGATTCTGCTCGCATCAGGTGCTCCATCCGCAGTGGTTGCTACCTGGTTTGGCATTTTGACCGTGCACTTGGCGTTCCAGCATGCAAACCTGGACTACCGACTGGGATGGCTGCGCCACATCATCGGGGTTGCTGAAATTCATCGCTGGCATCACAAGCGCGACTTTGCGGATGCCCAGGTTAACTTCGGAGAGTTTCTGATGGTGTGGGATCGACTGTTTGGCACGTTCTACGACAGCGCAGGGAAGCTGGGAGAGGCAGAGGTTGGATTGCATGAAAAGGACTATCCCAAAGACTACCTTGGACAGTTGACCGAACCCTTTGGGCGAGACCTTACAAGCCAAGGCTAACGGATTCTCTTGCGAAGGGCTGCCGCTAGGTGCAACACGATGCCCCTAGTGAGTGGCTCTGGCTAGCTGATGAAAGCGCGCGCCCGTTGAGCCGATGCCACCCAACGTAAGCTCGCTCGCCCGCAACCAATGTGAGCCCAAGGCTATGCCAGTCGCAGTTAATCTGAGCTGGAGATCGCATCGATTGCGAGCTCGGCCGAACTCAAACGCGAGCTGATTCAACTACTGGTTCATGGCTCGAAACCATCAGCAGAGTGGTGCACAACCACTGGAATGGGCGACTCATATCCTCTGGAGCAAGTGGCCCATTTCACTGCAATACATAGCGTTGCAGTGAGCTGATCGCCTCTCTAGCGAATGACCTGGGCCAACCCAAGCTGGGCGCTCTCACGGCCTATACGCCGTTTTTGTTGAAAACCTGCACTTAAATGTCGCTTTAAGACAACTTTTATTGCCGCCTTGTGAAGATTACAGAATTGTAATTTTCCAATCATCTTCAAGTTATCTTCAGCTTGCAAGGATAGGGCTCAGCTCCCCAAAGGCGCAGAGCGCTTGAGGGTGCAATACCTATAAGAACGCCATGGCGAAAACTAGACTAATAACTGCCAATATAAAGGAGCAATAAATGCTTAATAAAACCAAACTATCCCTTGCAGTATTTTCGGCGATTGTCAGTGCAGCTCCGCTCATGGCGGCCGCAGAAGAGCAAGCCGAAGGTTTTGTAGAAGGTAGCAGTTTCAATATTCTCAACCGTAACTTCTACATGAACCGTGACTTTCGTAAAGGTCAGTCGAGCAACACTGACAATGGTTATACTGAAGCTTGGGCACACGGCATCATTGGCCAGTTCGAGTCGGGCTTTACCCAAGGCACCGTAGGCTTTGGTATTGATGCCTTCGCCATGCTCGGCCTTAAACTGGATACCGGGGATGGTCGATATGGCCCAGGTGGTACTGTTAATCTGCTGCCGGTAAATAGTGATGGTGAAGCTGAAGATAACTACTCCAAAGTGGGTGGTGCAGTAAAAGCCCGGCTATTCGACACCGTTGTCAAAGTGGGTGATGTGTTCCCCATGACTCCGGTGGTTCACTACGGTGACTCCCGCCTGCTACCGGAAAGCTTTCGCGGCGTTACGGTTGAGAACACCAGCTTTGATGGTTTGACCCTTCAGGGTGGCCGCCTGCATGCCATGAGCCAGCCGCAGGTCAGCACCATGCGTGATGAATTCGCAACCTTCTATGCGGGCTCTGTCGCGTCGCCATGGGTTGCCTATTTCGGCGGTGACTATTCGCTAAATGACAACCTGAGCTTTAGTCTCTATAGCAGCCAACTCAAGGATGCTTGGAAGCAGCACTATGCCGGTACGTCCTTCACCTACCCGCTGACCGACAGTGTTTCCTTGTTCGGTGGTTTGAACTACTACAAAGCTGTCGATGACGGCCAGCAGCTGCTGGGTGAGTTCGATAACGACATTTACAGCGGCAAAGTGGGTGTGCAGTTCGGTGCACACAGCGTTGCCCTGTCGCACCAGCGCAACAACGGCGACGATGATTTCGACTACCTGCGCCAGTCTGATTCCATCTTCCTCGACAACTCTATTCAGTACAGCGACTTCAACTCGCCGAAAGAGAAGTCCTGGATGCTGCGCTACGACCTAGATATGGCCAGCTATGGCGTTCCTGGACTGACCTTCATGACGCGCTATGCGCTGGGTACAGATGCGGACTACTCCGACGCCAACAATGTGTATATGCGTCGTGATGCCGATGGTAATCCGCTGACCGACCAGAAGCGCTGGGAGCGCAACATCGAAGCCAAGTACGTCGTACAAGCTGGCTCGCTGAAAGATATGTCCTTCCGCGTTCGCCAGATGACTACCCGCGCAACGGATTACGAGTCGGATCTGGACGAGGTTCGTCTGATCGTCGAGTACCCACTGAGCGTGCTCTAAAAATGGATGGGCGGGCGGGCTCTAAAAGCCCTGCCCGCTCATGCATAACAAGATAGATAGTTATTAGATTTCAAGAATGTAATGTTGAGCTCACGCTGCTGTTAGCTTCACCCCCGTAAAATTCACTCGAACTTGCAGAACTTGTCCATGAACCTCGACAAGCTACTAATTGAATTTTACGAGGCCTGCCTTATGAAGATGTTGAAAGCTCTAGTTATTGGATCGGTACTTCTTGTCGGCTCCACACAGACTTATGCAGAAGATGGCTATGATCGCTCAATGAAAGCTCAGGAAAAATTTCGAGCAGATCAAAAACGAATTCACGGAACTGAGCCTTCTGCCAAACCGGCGGACGAACTAAAGGTTAAGACCAGCAACCAAAATCGGGCCAATACCGATATTAAAAAAGAAACCAACGCTGACTAACCGCCCACTTCCGAACGATGTTCACCTCTAGAAGCTCCCGAGCTCCTTTGGAAAGAGGTGTACCCTAAGCGCCCTTCGGGGCGCTTTTTTTATTTAATCTTTAATAAAAAAGACTCACTGGGAGTTTAAACCTCCAAGCTAGAAAACTAACTCTACTCTTCCGCAAGTCATTCATGTCTGCAACAAGCCATCGCTGTCAGCGTGTAGCAAGAAGGGCAAAATGATACCGGTGCAGGCCTTTAGATTGATCTGCCTGATATCTGCAAAGGCACTGGCTATCACCCCGATGCTAGAACACGGTGTCATTTGAATACCGCGCCCTTGCACCGTCAGCAGATACCTACTCAATAGCTAGACGCCGTGCCCATCTCAATTTTTCATGATTCAGGCCATCCAAGAGTATCGCCGCGCTCTCCGCTACCTCATGTAAGCTGAAGTTTTTACTCCTTGAGGATGCTATGAGTAGGGATGCGCTTGAACAAAACCAGATACCGATCTATTTCGTTGCGGTCATTGCAGCGGCAATCGGTGGGTTAATAGCTCCTGCAGCTACGCAGAGCCTGAACGCATTAGTGACCCCGACTATCGCCGTGCTGATGTACGCGATGTTCCTGCAAATCCCCTTTCTTGATTTCCGCGAGAGTCTTAGCAACAAACGCTTCATGTCTGCCTTGCTGATCGCCAATTTTGTACTGATTCCACTGTTGGTGTGGGCACTAACCAGAGGGCTCGCAGAACACCCGGCAGTACTAATCGGCGCTCTTCTGGTTTTGCTCACTCCCTGTATCGACTACGTGGTGGTATTTACGCACATAGGCAGAGGCGACTCGCGTGCGATTCTTGCAGCAACCCCCATCCTCTTGCTGTTGCAACTTGTGCTGTTGCCTGTGTATTTGGCTTTTATGCTAGGGGAGCAATCCCAAGTCGTTATCTCGATAGCGCCTTTCGCTGAAGCCTTTCTCGCACTGATTGTCGTGCCTTTATTGCTCGCGGTGGCTACAGCAGCCTTGGCTAAGCGCTCGCGGATCGTAGGTCGCTGGAACACCGTATGGGCATGGATGCCAGTCCCTGCGATGGCGGCAGTTCTCATTGCGGTGGTTGGGTCGCAAATCTCGCCAGTGGTACGTGATATCGACCAGCTTTTACCGGTGATCCCGGTGTATATCGGTTTCATGCTTTTGGCCCCCGTAGTGGGCGCACTCGCTTCAAAAGCTTATAAACTGCCCGCCTCGACGGCGAGAGCGGTTACTTTCAGTACCGCCACACGTAACTCGTTGGTGGTTCTTCCGCTGGCCCTGGCATTACCTGAAGAAATACGAGGGCTTGCAGCCGCAGCGGTCATCACCCAGACACTGGTTGAGTTGGTGGGTGAACTTGTCTACATCCGGGCAGTGCCGATTCTCATCTGGCGTAAAAAAAGCCGCTGAGGACGTCACGGCACAGTCACCGCCCACATTGAGCGGTATTTACGGTAAGCAAAAAGCCCCGCTCAAGAGCGGGGCTTTTCAGTTGCAAACGAATAGCGCTGTGAACTTAGCGCAGACGATGGGCCAAGCGGTAGAGCAATGGCAAAACCAGCAGCGTCAGCGCTGTTGAGGACAGAATTCCGCCAATCACTACCGTCGCCAGAGGGCGCTGAACTTCCGCGCCCGTACCGATGGCAGTGGCCATTGGAATAAAGCCCAGAGACGCCACCAAAGCAGTCATCAGCACTGGCCGTAGGCGCGTCAATGCGCCTTCGCGGATGGCCTCGTCCAGCCCCATGCCGTTCTCACGCAAACTGCGAATGAAGGAAATCATTACCAGGCCGTTGAGCACCGCCACGCCCGACAAAGCAATGAAACCCACGCCCGCGGAGATCGAGAGCGGAATATCTCGCAGCCACAAGGCCATGATCCCGCCTGTCAGCGCGAAGGGCACGCCGGTGAACACCAGCAGGCCATCTTTGACATTGCCGAACATCATAAAGAGCAGTGTGAACACCAGCAGCAATGAGACCGGTACGACAATCTGCAGGCGCTTGGCCGCCGACTGAAGCTGCTCGAAGGTGCCGCCCCAGGTCGTCCAGTAGCCTGTAGGGACGCTAACCGCCTGGGCGATCTTGCTCTCGGCCTCGGCGACAAATGAGCCGATATCGCGACCGCGAACGTTAGCGGTGACCACCACGCGGCGCTTGCCACTTTCACGGCTGATCTGGTTCGGCCCCGGTGCGGACACCACACTCGCCACATCAGCCAAGCGCACAAACCCTGGGCCATCCAACCCATCGCCATTGGCCAGACGAATAGGTAGCTGCTGGATCTTGTCGACATCATTGCGCCACTCGTCCGCCAGGCGAACTTGGATATCGAAACGCCGGTCACCTTCAAACAGTGCACCCGCCTCGCGCCCGCCGATGGCGGTGGAAATGGCGTCCTGAATCTCCGAGACATTCAAACCGAATCGTGCGGCTTTCTCACGGTCGATTTGTACGCTGAGCATCGGCAGACCGGTGGTCTGTTCGACCTTCACATCAGCTGCTCCTGGAATACCCTCCAGCACCTCAGCGATTTGCTCGGCGGTCTCGTTCATCACATCCATGTCATCGCCAAACACTTTCACTGCGACGTCACTGCGTACGCCGGAGATCAGCTCGTTGAAGCGCATCTGAATGGGCTGAGTGAACTCATAGTTGTTGCCGGAAACCTGTTCAACCGCCTCCTGCATCGCCGCAACCAAATCGGCTTTGCTGCGATCAGGATCGGGCCACTGGTCGCGCGGCTTTAGCATGACAAAGTTGTCCGCCACGTTCGGCGGCATTGGATCGGTTGCGACTTCAGCAGTTCCAAGCTTGGCGAACACCGTATCAACCTCGGCAAAGGATTTGATTCGTTGTTCGAGTTGCACCTGCATTTCAATTGCTTGCGAAAGGCTAGTGCCAGGAATACGCAGGGCATGCAAAGCGATATCGCCCTCATCCAGGCTCGGCACGAACTCACTGCCCATCCGCGAAGCAGCTAAACCAGAAAGCACCATGATGACTGTCGCAATGGTCAGCACTAACGGCTTGCTGACCATGACCCAATCTAGCAACGGCGCGTAGCCTTGCTTGACCCAGGCCATTAGCCGATTTTCTTTTTCACTGACGTTGCCATTGAGGAACAGTGCAACAGCTGCCGGGACGAATGTCACCGAGAGGATCATGGCTCCGAACAGGGCTGTCACCACGGTGAACGCCATTGGGTGGAACATCTTGCCTTCCACGCCGGTGAGCGCAAATATCGGCAGGTACACCACCATAATGATCAGTTGGCCGAACAGCAGTGGACGACGCGCCTCCTTCGACGCCGCGAACACCTCATGGAAGCGCTCATTACGGGTCAACGTTCGGCCTGCTGCGGCCTGGGCGTGAGCCAAACGACGCACGCAGTTCTCTACGATCACCACGGCACCATCGATGATGATGCCGAAATCGAGTGCGCCAAGGCTCATCAGGTTCGCGCTGACCTTGTTGCTGACCATGCCCGTAAAGGTGAACAGCATCGACAGCGGAATCACCATTGCGGTGATGAGGGCCGCCCGAATGTTACCCAGGAACAGGAACAGGATAGCGATAACCAGCAGAGCGCCTTCGATCAGATTCTTCTTCACCGTATTGATGGCCTTATCGACCAATACAGTGCGGTCATAGACCGTCTTCGCTATGACTCCTTTCGGCAGGTTGCGATTGATCTCCTTTATGCGCTGGTCGACAGCCTGCGATACATAGCGGCTGTTCTCACCAATCAACATAAAGGCAGTGCCGAGCACCACCTCCTGGCCGTTCTCAGTAGCGGCCCCGGTGCGCAGCTCCTTACCCAGGCCAACCTCGGCCACATCACCGATGCGCACAGGAACACCATCGGTGTTCTTGATGATGATGTTGGCGATGTCAGCGATATTGCCGACTTGTCCCGGAGCGCGGATCAGGTACTGCTCGCCGCTGCGTTCGATGTAGCCCGCACCAACGTTGGCATTATTGCTCTCCAACGCAACCACAATGTCCTGCAGGCTGAGGCCATGTGCGACCAGGCGCTCCGGCTTGGGTGAAACCTGGAACTCCTTGGCATAACCGCCAATGGTGTTGATCTCGGTAACACCTTTGACGGTTCGCAGTTGCGGCTTGACGATCCAGTCCTGAATCTCACGCAAATCCATCGGAGTATAGGCGCTGCCATCCGGCTTCTTCGCACCGTCTTGCGCCTCGATGGTCCACATGTAGATCTCGCCCAGACCAGAAGCGATTGGCCCCATGCTCGGCGACAGATCACTGGGTAGATTGCTACGCGCTTCCTGTATCCGCTCATTCACCAACTGACGAGCGAAGTAGATGTCTGTGCCGTCTTCGAAAATGACGGTGACCTGCGACAACCCGTAGCGTGAGATTGAACGCGTTTCCTGTAAGTTGGGCAGCCCAGCCATTACCGATTCAATCGGAAAGGTCACGCGTTGCTCAGTTTCCAGTGGCGAGTAGCCCTTTGCCTCGGTATTGATCTGCACCTGCACGTTGGTGATGTCGGGAACCGCATCAATCGGCAACTTCTGGTAGCTGTAAACACCCAACGCCGCCATGCCGAGCACAGCCAGCAAGACTAGCCAGCGCTGGTCGATGGCGAAGCGAATTAATCGTTCGTACATGTCAATTTCCCCTAAAGCGCAGCATCACCGCGCTCTCCAGTACGGATGCGCAATGCGTCGGTCAAAGGGGCCACGGCGACGATTCCATCACCGGGAACACCTGTGTGGGCGGCCTTCTCGATGGCATGGACGATCTCATCGGCAACCTCATCGGAGCAGAACGCCAGCAGCACGAGATGCTGATGGGCGTCTGGATTCCATTCGTCTGCGATATATCCATGATCCTTGCCGTGACCACGCGGATGACCATGGGCTGGCAGGATGGTGAATCCTGGTAGATGCGGCAGTGCGTGCAGCGCTTGCTCGACGGCTTCAAGCCGGATCGGACGAAAAATAGCTGTAACTTGTTTCATAGCTCGACTCCGAATTAGTGGTCATGGCTCGCGCCGGCTTTGCCAAGCTCAGCTTTGATCAGGAAGCTGTTCTTCAGCGCGTATCGATCGCCCGCCTTCAGACCCGAGATAACCTCGACGAAGTGGCCGTCGGATTTGCCCAGCTCAAGAGGCCGAGCTTCTAGCTGGTTATCGAAGCGGCCGAACACTACCTGCCAATCGCGAACGGTCTGGATCGCTTCGACCGCTACTGCAACGGGAACGTCGTTCTCCTCGGCAATCACCTCGACCGTCACTGGCAAACCAGGCCGCCATATCCGATCTGGGTTGGCTAGCACGATGCGAGCAGTCGCCGAGCGGGTTTGCGCCCCAACCAGAGCGCTGACATAGGAAATGGAGCCCTTAGCCGTGGCGGCGAATGCGCTGGAGCTCACGACAACGTTTTGCCCTTCGGCGATTACGCCCAAGTCTTTCGCCGCGACGGTTGAGTCCACCCATACGGTCGACAAATCCGAGACGGTAAAGACTGCGGAGTCCTCTTTGAGTACTTCACCAACAGAGATGCTTTTGCTGGTTATCACGCCATCGATAGGGGCACGAATCTCGAATTCGGTGAGATTCTGGCCTTTGGCCGGGGCACCGCCCAGCGAAGCGATTTGTTGCTGGACGCGCTGCACTGCGATAGCAGCTTCCTGCATGGCAACTTGCGCCTGCAGGAAGTCCTGCTCGGCGGAAATCTTCTCTTCCCACAATTGCTTTTCACGTGCATAGGTCGTGCGGGCAAGCGCAGAGCGTTGCTGGGCGGCCATTAGCTCGCCACGCAGTTCGGCCAGCGCCTGGCTGGAGATTTTGGCCAATACCTGACCCTTGCTGACCGTATCGCCAGCACTAACCGCCACCGAGTCGACGCGCCCGGCAAGTTGCGGGGTCACCTGAACCGTGCGGTCACCGTTGTAACGAACCTCGCCGAGCACTTGCAGCGTGGAGGCGATTTTCGCTGGACCAGCAGTGGCGAGCGTGACGCCACCCTGCTCAAGCTGCGCATCCGTCATCGTCACGCGGCCCTCAACCTGCTCGTAACCGAACGAATAGCTCTTGCCACTGTGCTTGGCGCTGATGGAAACCTGGAATGAATGCGGCTCTACAACCGCGGCATCGCCACGTAGGTAGTCATTCTCTTTGCTGAAATTGATGATTTGCGCAGGTTGGCCAAGACGCAACAAGGTCACCTGTACCGTGCTTTCAGTAGGATTTAAAAGCTTACCGTCCAGGTAGGTATAGAGCCTGAACTGAGGCTCTACGCCCTCCTCAAAAATCGTCACTTCAAGTGCATAATCACCCTCGGTGAAAAGCTTGCCGCCATGCTCGCCCTTGGTGGGTTCTACAGTTTCATGGTGCTCTTTATCTGCATGCTCATCGGCCTCTTCATGCTCGTCGGCCGAAGCCTCCCCGTGGTGCTCGGGATCTGCGTGAGCCGATACATCCTCATGACTCTCATCATGGCCATGGCCTTCCTCCCCGGACTTACCAGGGCTACCACTTAGAATCAGACCCGCCACGGCTAAACCGATGACGACAACAGCCACAATCATCAGCCACTGCTTTCTGGGAGTTGTTGATGCCATTGGTAACTCCAAATTATCAAAAGTATTGAATTTGACTCATGCCCAGGCGGCGACTAAACGCGCTCAATAAACATGCAGCCGCCAGGAAAGCAGGCGAGGCTTCATGTCGCATGACGCGACCATCTAAGGCGTTATGTAGGTGTGAGAGATGCTTATTTTTTGAATTCGATGTTGAGTTGGGAGCCGTAAATCTTCTCCAAGCTCACCCAGGCCGAAATAGCTTCATCCAGGGTATTCAGGTATTGGGAGCGCATGCTTACGAGGGTGCGCTGAGCATCGAGTACATCGATAAAGGCAAACTTGCCCATCTCGAATCCACGTACTGCGCCCTCTACTGCTTGCTGCGCGGTCGGCAGCAGTGTGCCGCTGATCGAGTCGACTTCACTTCTAGCGCTTTCCCACTGCTCAAATGCCTGCTGGGCTTCCGCGCGCAGGCGGAGCTCTGCGGCATTGCGCAAATCCCGCGCTTGGTCAGCTCCTTGAGCAGCGGCCAGCACATTGCCTTGGTTGCGGTTGAACAACGGAATAGGCATCGACAAGCCGAGCAAATTGACGCGCTCGCCAAGCCCTTCGTCGTACTGGCTGCCAACGCTGACGGTGAGGTCTGGAATGCGCTGCGACTTTTCGAGTTCCAAGGAAGACTCGGCACGCTGGATTTGCGTGTTGGCCAGCCGTAGGTCCGCTGTATCTGTTATGCGTGCAAGCATCTCAGCCTGCGACGGCAGGTACGGCAGGCGCTCAAGATCACCCTCGACATGCGCGAAGTTCGGTGTCTTGGCACCCGTTATGAGCGCCAGTTGCTTGTAGGCATTGCTTTGATTGAGGCGTGCGCGATTCAGCTCCAGTTGAATTTCCGAAAGCTGCACCTGAGCACGCGAAATTTCGATTGGCGAAGCCTTGCCGGCCTTTACGCGCCCTTCGACCACCTGAAGTCCGCGACGGGCAAGGTCTAACGACTGTGTGGAAAGCTGCAGTCCTTCCTGGGCACGCAGAGCTGAGTAAAAGGCCTGGATGACCTCAGCGCGCAAGATGTTTTTCTTACGCTCCAGATCAATCGCCACCGCGTCCTGATCACGCTCAGACACATCAATACGCGCGCTACGCTTGCCGCCCAGCTCAATTGGCTGAGATACCTGAATGCTGGTAACGCGCGACTCACTGCGCGTGTCCTCAACGCTCCAGGACAACTCAGGATTCGGGATCAGCCCAGCTTGAGTACGAGCACCTTCGGCAATACCTGTATTCCATTGTGCTGCAGCGAACTCCTGGTTCTCAGTGAGCGCTTGCGCAAACGCCTCATCAATCGTTATTGACTGCCTTGTTGATTCGGCAGCAGTTGTTGGAACTGGAGCAATTAACAATGCAGCCAGTAGCCCTGAAAATACACAGAATTTACCTATTCCAACTCCATGTCCGGCCATTGTTTTTACATGCACTTAAAGTCCTCCACAGAACTAGCTCTGCTGGAATATAATGAAGGCCTTTATATTTATTAATCCCGAGGGATATCGAGGATTATCGCTTGGGAAAATAAGTAGAAAGCCAATTCCCGGCAGAATGTAGTGCTCCATGCCTATCAGCAAGGTGACTGGAAAATTACAAATACGTTATCCAGCACTTTTCCAAGTAGGCCTGTATTAGTATTGGCAGCGCTCAAGAGAGCAGGCAATTTAGCGCCCAGCAACAACTAGAAACAAACACAGTTAAATAGCGGTTGCCTCGCGGGTAGCGCCCCCGGGCAGCCCTGCCAGTCAAAAGTTGGGTGTTTTGGATAAGGACAAGTACTGCGACATGTTGTCGCTTAACCCCTTTGAGCCATGCGAAATAGGCATTACAGCTTGACCCTAAAGCCGCTTCAGGCTTTAGCCTTGGAGCAACCTGAAAAGCCGTAGGTCATATCCGTGACCGCCGATGAAAGAATTAAAACCACTCCGCAGCCATAACAAAAAAATATCTAAAAATACTGGCCGCATATTTTAAGGTGAATTTTTATGCGAATCCTTATTGTCGAGGACGAGCCCAAGACTGCCGAATACTTACACCAAGGTTTAAGCGAAAGTGGCTATGTAGTTGATAAGGCCGCCACTGGCGTGGACGGTCTCCACCTTGTTAGGCAGCACACTTACGACTTGGTAGTGCTTGATGTAAACCTGCCTGGAATTGATGGTTGGGGCGTGCTTGAGCATATACGCAGTAACAGCAGTACTCGCGTGATAATGCTGACTGCACGCGGGCGCTTAGTGGATAAAATTAAAGGCCTGGATTTGGGGGCGGATGATTATTTAGTCAAACCGTTCGAGTTCCCTGAGTTACTTGCGCGAATTCGTACGTTGCTACGGCGAAGCGAGCAAATTCCAGTACCGGAAGTGCTGCGGGTAGCCGACCTTGAGCTTGATCCGGCGAGGCACCGCGCGTTCCGTGGTGAGCAGCGCATCGACCTGACCACTAAAGAGTTTGCGTTGCTGCACCTACTGATGCGCCGCTCTGGGGAAGTGCTATCGCGCACCCAGATCATTTCGCTGGTCTGGGATATGAATTTTGACTGCGACACCAACGTCGTCGAAGTCTCCATCCGCAGACTACGCGCCAAAATTGATGACCCGTTCGATAACAAGCTGATTCACACCCTCAGGGGTGTCGGGTACGTGCTTGAGGAACGTGCATGAAGCCGACCAGTCTATCCATGCGCCTTGGCCTGTCGGTCAGCGTGATGGGGGCGGCACTGGTTGTTCTGCTAGCAGCACTCGCCTACTTCGCGCTTACCCATGAGCTGGACTCGTTGGCCAAGCAGAGTCTTGACGGCAAACTTGAGCAGATTCAGCACAATCTCGCCGAAGACATGAGCGCACATGCAATTGCCCAGCAACCTCACGAGCTGCTGGATCTGGTCATGGGGCATGACAATCTGCACCTGACGATCTACGGGAAAAAGTCAGGCACCAAATTACTCCTGAATCTGGGTGAGAAATCCAGGGAGCCCATTCTTGCCAACATACCAGCAGGCGATACCCCTATTTACCAAAGCTGGTCGGATGCTGAGGGAAACAACTTCCTGACCGCATCCAAGGTGATGCTGCTCAACGACGGCGACCACGTCAGGGTCTTACTCTCAATTGATCGATCTGCCGACGAAGCACTGCTCAGTGCCTACCTCAAGTCAACGTTGATCGCGCTCCCTCTTCTTCTGGCGCTAATTGGCATGGGCGCATGGTGGATTGTACAACGGGGCCTTTCTCCGCTCCGGCAATTTCGCCAGGTTGCATCGCTGATATCCACGCAGGATCTGACCCATCGGATTTCCGTCGACAAACTTCCACAAGAACTCAGCGCGCTGGCCCACGGCATCAACTTCATGCTGCATCGTCTTGATGGTGGCGTTCAGCAGCTATCGCAGTTCTCTGATGACCTGGCCCATGAGTTGCGCTCACCTATCACCAACCTGATGGGTAAAGCGCAGGTAACGCTCTCAAGAGAGCGTCCACCTGAGGAGTACAAAGCCGTACTGGAATGCTGCACAGAAGAGCTGGAGCGCGTCACCCGAATCGTGTCCGACATGCTGTTTCTCGCTCAAGTCAGCCACCCCGCATCCCTGGTTCCCTTCGAGAAGATTGCACTGGAGGACGAGGCAAGACGCGTTGTGGATCTGTTCAGCATCTCCGCTGAAGAGAAACAGATCAGCCTGAGCATTTCCGGGGCCGGCCGAACCTTCGGTGATCGGCTGATGGTACAGCGCGCCATTTCAAACCTCTTGTCCAATGCGATTCGGCACAGCCCCATTGGCGCAAACATCTCGCTGCTGATCGAGAAGCACAGCGAAACCGTGTCGTTCTCGGTGGGAAACCCGGGGATTGGCATCCCCGCACAGCACATCCCTCATTTGTTCGAACGCTTCTACCGCGTCGATACCAGCCGCTCTCGTGCCGAAGGTGGGACAGGGCTGGGCCTGGCAATTGTTCGCTCGATCATGAGCCTGCATCAGGGCACGGTCGAGGTCAGTAGCCTGCCAGGCAGCTTCACCGTATTCCGTTTGATCTTCCCCAAAGTCCGCAATGGTTCCTCGACCTAGACCTGCAGGCGTACAGGCATAACGACCAGCCGAAGATTGGCCGCAGAGGAACCCGCCCCTATTCGGAGAGCACGGCATACAGCGACGGCTCCCCGATATGCCACCCCCCTGAACATGGATAAACAACAATGAAGAAGACCCTCTTGGCAGTCGCGGTGAGTACTGGGGTACTCAGTCTTAGCCAGCCAGCCGCAGCTGAGTTTTTCGCAGACAGCAAAGCCGGGCTGGAAGCGCGTAACTTCTATTTCAATCGCGACTTCCGCCAAGACTCAGCCAGCCAATCAAAGCAGGAAGAATGGGCCCAGGGCTTCCTGCTGCGCTACGAATCCGGGTTCACCGAAGGGACAGTCGGCGTGGGCATCGACGCCATTGGCATGCTTGGCCTCAAGCTGGACTCTAGCGCCGACCGCTCAGGCTCGGGCCTGCTCAAGCGCGATAAAGAAGCACCTCGTGCCGCGCAGGATGAATATGGTGAGATGGGCTTAACCGCGAAGCTGCGCGCCTCAAACAGCGTGCTGAAACTGGGCACGCTGCAACCTAGACTGCCAACCGTCCAAGCAAACGATTCGCGCCTGCTGCCACAGACCTTTCAAGGCGGGCACCTGAATTCGCTGGAGATTGACGGGCTTACCTTCGATGCAGGCCAGCTCAAGCAAGTAAGTCAGCGCGACTCATCCGATAGCGAAGACCTCAGCATTGCCAGCGGCGCAGCCCGCGCTATCAGCGGCGGCGGAACCCAGACGAGCGATGAATTCAACTTCGCCGGGGCGACCTACAAATGGAACAGCAACCTGGCTACCGGCTACAACTACGGCAATCTGGATGACTTCTATAAGCAGCATATTTTCACGGTCCTGCACACCTTGCCGTTGGGTGATAAACAGTCGCTGAAAACTGATCTGCGCTACGCCCGCTCTACCGACGAAGGTAACAGCAACGTCGACAACAAGGCATTCGGAGCAATGTTTACCTACGCCTTTGGTGGCCACGCCCTCGGCGTTGGCTACCAGAGCATGAGCGGAGACACCGGTTACGCCTACATCAACGGCACCGATCCGTTCCTGGTCAACTATGTACAGATCGGCGACTTCGCTAACAAAGACGAAACCTCATGGCAGGCCCGCTATGACTTCAACTTTGCCAGCGTTGGCATCCCTGGCTTGACATTCATGACCCGTTACCTGACTGGTGACAATATTGATCTAGGCGCAGGCAAAGCCGATGGTAAGGAGTGGGAGCGCAACACTGACATCGCCTATGTCTTCCAGGACGGCGTACTGAAAAACCTGGGCGTGAAATGGCGCAACGCCACACTACGTTCAACCAACTTCGGCAACGACGTTGATGAGAACCGCCTGATCGTCAGCTACACACTTCCACTGTTGTAATCACGTTCATTGAGGAGACGCAGGACGCGCTTGGATCAAGGAAGATCCAACATCGCGAGCCTCACCCACACTGTGCTGCACTGCAGAGCTTGATATGCAAGTGTTAGTTAACTGAAAGAAAAACGCTTGACCTTGCCGCCGTGGAAAGGTTGAAGATATGTCCAAGCCCAAGCAGAACCCGCCCGCCCGATGCTGGCTGGCACTACCAGTGCTCTAAATCGCCACAGTGACCAGACAATCCAGTTTATTGATCAAGTGTTCCATGGCACGTTTTATCGCTGTGTTGAGCAAAAGAGCTCTGCTAATGTTTATTCAGACACGCTAACGGCAACCGCTATGTATCGGTTTTTCTCGGTCCTGGTTTTGGTACTCAGCCTGATGCTGCCAGCTTTTGGCAGCATGCCGGCAGCTGAACCTTGCCCGATGCAAAGTGCCATGGCCGATATGGATCATGCCGGCAGTGAGGCTCCTTGCTGTGAGGACATGAGCGACACATCCAGCTCAGGCAGCAAATCGCCCTGCAAAGCCGGCCAGGAATGCAAAACCAGTGGTCTGCTGCAAACTGTGGTGATCAAACTCTTCGCTCCATTGCATGCTTTCCCGCAAACAGCGCTGATACAGCCGCTACTTCAACGAGAGCCCGCCGGTCTTTGGCGTCCACCCCGCGTCTCCTGATGCTCTGATCTGAAATGCGCTCCGCTAAGAGAGCGTTCTGTTGTCGCCTGCATTTAGGCGGCATCGATCAACGTCATTGGAGACGAAAGCATGCCTGCTTTCCTTTTCGCACGCCGTGGCTGTTCGGGCGTGCTGGCTGCTGTGCTGTGGGTGAGTTCATTTCTCACCGCGCAGGCGGAGCCACTTACGTTCGCCCGTGCTCAAGCCCTTGTCGAACGTACGGCCCCAGAGAATCTTGCCAGGCAGGCCCAAGTCGAGTCGGCACAACAGGCTGTGCTTCCGTCGGATGCTCTACCTGATCCCAAGTTGATCCTGGGCGTGGATAACCTGCCGATTGAAGGCCCGGATCGCTACTCGCTTAATCGCGACTTTATGACCATGCGCCGCATTGGCCTGATGCAGGAAGTGCCCAACAGCGATAAGCGCCAGGCTCGCCGGCAACTGGCTGAGGCCACTGTTACCCGTGCCGAAGCAGAGCAACGCGCGATGGTCTTGGAGACCAAGCGGCAGACGGCGCTGAGCTGGCTCGATGTCTATTACGCAGAGCGTCGCGTTGAGCTTTTCTCTGAGTTGGATGAACAGATCACCCTGCTGCGCTCAGCTATACAGGCATTGATCGCTGGCAACTCCGCGCGATCCAGCGAGCTTCTTCAGGCCGATCAGGAAGCACTAACGCTTGAGGACCGGCGTGATGAGCTGGATCGTGATGTTGCGATTGCACGCGCCACGTTACGCCGCTGGGTAGGCGATGATGCGAGTCAGCCACTGGCCGGGACTCCACCTGCGCTTAGCTTGGAAGTACCGCACCTGCAGCATCGCCTGGGGGAACATCCAGATCTGCGGGCTGCGGCCGCCCGTGTGGGCGAAGCTAATGCTGAGCTGGCCGAGGCAGTTTCCGAGAAGAAACCCGACTGGGGTGTGGAGTTCGCCTACAACAACCGTGATAACCAGTTCGGCGACATGGTGATGTTGCAGTTCACCTTTGACCTGCCCATGTTCGTCGGCACCCGTCAGGGACCCAAGATCAACGCCAAGCAACACAGCGTGGCCCAGGTGGAGGCCGAACAGGAGGTGCTGCTGCGCGCTCACCAAGCCGAACTGGAAAGCGGCCTCGCCGAGTTGGCGCAGCTGCGCAAGATGTTGATCCGTACCGAACAACACCTTATCCCCTTGTCGAGCAAGCGCGTGGATCTGGAGCTTGCTGCCTACAAAGCGGGCAACAGTCAATTGGCGGCTGTGATCAATGCCCGTCGTGACCTGATCGAGGCGCAATTGCGGAAAATCGAACAACAGCGCCAGCTCAGCCAGCTCTCCGCAAGTCTGTATTACGCCTATGTGGAGGGCCTGAAATGAAAGCGCTCACTCTGAAGTATTGCCTATTGGGCCTAGCCATCGCGGCGGGTGGAACCGCTGGCGGTTTCTGGCTGGGCCAGCAAAGCTCATCCCATGAGCAGATGCCAGCAGCAAAATCAGAAGATCGCCAGGTGCTCTACTGGTACGACCCGATGGTGCCGACTCAGCGTTTCGAGCAGCCAGGCAAGTCTCCCTTTATGGACATGGAGCTGGTGCCGAAGTATGCCGGCACTGAGCAGGATACGAGCGCTATCAGCGTGCCTGCACAAGCAATCCAGAACCTAGGCATGCGCACGTCGACGGTCGTACGGGCAGTACTACCATCCGGTATCGATGCGGTAGGTTCACTGGCCTACAACCAGCGCGAAGTCGCTACTTTGCAGGCGCGCTCTGCCGGCTTTGTCGAGCGGGTCTATGGCCGTGCCCCCGGAGATGTACTGCCTGCAGGAACGCCGTTGGCTGACCTGCTGATCCCCGAGTGGTCGGCTGCCCAGCTTGAGTTCATCGCGGTATTGCAGAGCGGTGATGCTCGGCTGGTCGACGCCGCGCGTGAACGCATGCGGCTGCTGGGTATGCCAAAAGGGTTGATCGATCATGTGCAACGTACCCTTAAACCGAAGGCATTGCAGACATTGGTCACCCCAATTGGCGGTGAGTTGCTGTCCCTAGAGTTACGCGCTGGCATGGCGGTTTCGGCAGGCCAAGACCTGGCACGCCTCAACGGGCTGTCGAGCATCTGGCTCGACGCGGCCATCCCTGAGTCCCAGGCCGCAGCGGTTCAGCTTGGCGCGCAGATCAGGGCAAGCCTGACGGCTTTTCCAGGCCAAACCCTGAAAGGCCGGGTGATTGCACTATTGCCCAGTGCCGACGTGCAGACACGAACGCTGACGGTGCGCAGTGAACTGCCCAATCCAGAAGGCAAGTTACGCCCCGGTATGTTTGCATCGGTGCGGCTGAATAGCGCAGGCGAGCAGCCGGTGCTGCTTATTCCCAGCGAGGCAGTGATTCGCACCGGTAAACGCGCCCTGGTCATGCTGGCTGAAGGCGAAGGACGCTACCGTCCTCATGAGATCCAGGTCGGGCGGGAGGCCGATGGCCGCTTCGAAGTGCTTGCGGGCCTCTCTGAGGGACAGGCGGTGGTGACCTCGGGGCAGTTCCTGATCGACTCCGAAGCCAGCCTGCAGGGCGTGATGGCGCAGGTCGATGACGCGCTGCCTGAGCCACCCCCGCTGCATGAGGCGCAGGGGGTGATCCGCGAACTTGACGGGCAAACGGTCACGCTTGCGCACGGCCCCTTCAACAGCCTGGGCATGCCCGGCATGACCATGGCCTTTGAACTGGCCAAGCCCGAGGTCGCGACCGGACTGAAGATCGGCGACTCCGTACGCATTGCTGTGCGACAGAGCGATACCGGATTGGTCGTTGAGCAGCTCATTAAACAAGGAGCCAGCCAATGATCGCGCGCCTGATTCATTGGTCGATTGGCAACCGCATGCTGGTCTTGTTGGCGACCCTGTTTATCACTGCCTGGGGCATCTGGTCTTTACGTAGCACACCGCTGGATGCCTTACCGGATCTTTCTGACACTCAGGTGATCATCCGCACCAGCTTCCCAGGTCAGGCCCCCCAGATCATCGAGAACCAGGTCACCTACCCGTTGGCTAGCACCATGCTTTCTGTGCCTGGCGCGAAGACCGTGCGTGGTTACTCGTTCTTCGGCGACTCGTTTGTCTACGTGTTATTCGAGGACGGTACAGATCTCTACTGGGCACGTTCCCGCGTACTGGAGTACCTCAACCAGGCGCAGGATCGACTGCCTGATGGGGTCACCACCACCCTTGGTCCAGACGCCACTGGCGTGGGCTGGATCTACCAATATGCCCTCCTGGATCGCAGCGGCAAACATGATCTCGCGCAGTTGCGCTCAATCCAGGACTGGTTTCTTAAGTACGAGCTGAAAAGCCTACCTAACGTGGCGGAGGTCGCCACGTTAGGCGGCATGGTCAAGCAGTATCAGGTCGTGCTCGATCCGCAGAAGATGGTTGCCTACGGTGTGACGCAGCGGGAGATTGAGGAGGCGTTACAGGGGGCGAACCAGGAAGCCGGGGGTGCCGTCCTTGAGTTAGCCGAGCGTGAATACATGGTGCGTGCCTCAGGCTATCTGGAAAGCCTGGAGGACTTCCGCAATGTGCCGTTGCGCACCTCACAGACCGGCATACCAATTTTGCTTGGCCAGGTAGCCAGCATTCAACTCGGCCCGGAGATGCGCCGTGGCATAGCCGAGCTAGATGGTGAAGGCGAAGTGGTCGGTGGTGTGGTGATCATGCGCTCGGACAAAAACGCTCGCGAAGTGATCAGCGCAGTCAAAGAGAAGCTGGACAGCTTGCGCGCAAGCCTACCTGCGGGCGTCGAGTTGGTGACGACCTATGACCGCTCCCAGTTAATTGACCGGGCCATAGATAACCTCAGCTTCAAGCTGCTGGAAGAGTTTGTCGTCGTCGCCCTGGTCTGTCTGATCTTTCTCTGGCACCTGCGCTCCTCGCTGGTGGCGATCATTACCCTGCCGCTCGGCATCCTTATGGCGTTTATCGTCATGCGTCATCAAGGCATCAATGCCAACATCATGTCCCTAGGCGGTATCGCCATCGCCATTGGTGCCATGGTCGATGCGGCCGTGGTGATGATTGAGAACGCCCACAAGCACATCGAAACGTGGCAAGAGCAGCATCCGAACGAGCGCCTACAAGGCGATACGCATTGGCAGGTGATCGGCAAGGCGGCTGCTGAGGTTGGCCCTGCGCTGTTCTTCAGTTTGCTGATCATTACCCTGTCGTTTCTCCCGGTGTTTACCCTCGAAGCCCAGGAGGGCCGGCTGTTTGGTCCGCTGGCATTTACCAAAACCTATGCCATGGCTGCTGCTGCCGGGCTGTCAGTCACTCTGGTACCGGTGCTAATGGGCTACTGGATACGCGGACATATACCCAATGAGCAGAAAAACCCCCTGAACCGTTGGCTGATCGCGGCCTATCGGCCTGTACTTGAAGCGGTGCTGGCATGGCCGAAGACCACTTTGGCATTGGCATTACTGGTCTTCGTCTCCAGTCTCTGGCCGCTAAGTCGGCTTGGCGGTGAGTTTCTGCCAGCGATGGACGAAGGCGACCTGCTCTACATGCCCTCGGCATTGCCCGGCCTTCCAGCAAGTAAAGCAACTGAGCTGCTGCAACAGACTAACCGCATGATTCTCAGTGTGCCGGAAGTGGCGCAGGTGTTCGGCAAAGCAGGCCGAGCAGAGACCGCCACTGACCCCGCGCCACTGGAGATGTTCGAGACTACGGTGCAGTTCAAACCACGCGATCAGTGGCGCGATGGCATGACAGCGGAGAAGCTGATCGATGAGCTTGATCAAGCGGTAAAAGTCCCCGGGCTTTCGAACATCTGGGTACCACCGATCCGCAACCGCATCGACATGCTCGCCACCGGTATAAAGAGTCCTATCGGGGTGAAGGTTGCCGGCACTTCGTTGGTCGATATTGAGCGCATCACCCGTGAGATCGAAGGGGTGGCCAAACAGGTGCCGGGGGTGAGTTCGGCGCTGGCTGAACGACTGACTGGCGGGCGTTACGTGGATATAAAAATCAATCGCCTGGCCGCAGCGCGTTATGGCCTCAACGTCGATGAAATCCAGGCGGTGGTGTCAGGTGCTATTGGTGGCAGCAACATCGGTGAAACCGTAGAAGGGTTGGCGCGCTATCCGATCAATCTGCGTTATCCCCGCGAGTGGAGAGACAGCCCCGAGGCGTTGCAACGGCTGCCCATCCTTACGGCGGCAGGCCAGCAGATCACGCTCGGTTCTGTGGCCGACATAAGCCTGAGCGAAGGACCACCGATGCTGCGCAGCGAAAACGGACGTCTTTCCGGCTGGGTCTATGTCGATGTCCGTGACCGTGACCTAGCGTCGACCGTACGTGAGCTCCAGCAGCGGGTGTCGGAGTCTGTGCAGCCAGATGCGGGCATGACCATTTCCTACTCGGGGCAGTTCGAGTTTTTGGAACGCGCCAATGCACGCCTAACCTGGGTGGTTCCGGCGACACTGCTGATTATCTTCGTGCTGCTCTATCTGACCTTCAATCGTTTGGCCGAGGCCTTGCTGATCATGGCCACCTTACCGTTCGCCCTGACAGGCGGTGTCTGGCTGCTCTACTGGCTGGGTTTCAACCTATCGGTGGCCACTGGTGTTGGCTTTATTGCGCTGGCTGGGGTGTCGGCAGAGTTCGGGGTGATCATGCTGATCTATCTGCAGAACGCCTGGCATTCCCGAGTTGAAGCGGGGCGCACAGATAATCCTGCTTTGCTTGAGTCAATTCGAGAGGGGGCGGTACTGCGCGTGCGGCCGAAGGTGATGACGGTCGCGGTGATCATTGCCGGTCTATTGCCGATCCTCTGGGGCGAGGGAGCAGGGTCCGAAGTCATGAAGCGAATCGCCGCTCCGATGGTAGGTGGGATGATTACCGCACCATTGTTGTCGATGCTGGTGTTGCCGGCAGCGTATTGGTTGATGCGGCGTAAAGGGGGAGAAGCATGATGTAGCAGGTCTGGGGATGACACAGGGTAACTGGAGAGGAAGTCTGAGTTGCCCCTGTCATTTAATATTTTTGAGCTACTAAAAAGCCCCCTAATACTGCAATTACGAAGATGTAATTTTCGCTTCACTTTGATGACAGGTGCATACGTTTATATTTTCACTACAACCTAAGTAGAGGAATTAAACGTGAACATTCTTAAATCTGTCTTGGCGGTATCTATTCTTTCTGCATCGTCCTTGGTTATGGCCGAAGGCGGCGGTGACCGTGTCTATGGTCGAATGATTCAGGATAATGAAAGAGCGATGCAGGAATACGCTGCTGCTCGTGGCAAGACTCCGCCAGAGGTGACTCACTATCGCTACGGCATGAAGCTGGACATCGCGAAGGTTGTACATACGAGCCCTACAGGCTCTGGTTGCGAGGTAATGCCGGCTCAGATGACCTATGAGGACTCCAGCGGCGATTTGCAGACTGTTGAATATCGGGCAATGGGTACAGCCTGCCGGAATCAAAACTGAGCTACATAGGAGCTTACAGGTCACTGACTTAAAAGTAATTTTCAAGTCACCCTGACGTTATTTGGCGTGTGGAAGTATGGCGTGAGCGCGCACGGGCGATACCTGGCGCGCTACGGCAACTACTACAAGAAATCTCACCGAGATAAAACTGCCAAATAATTCAGGAGCGTCACATGAATAACCCCTTTTTTTGCTTATCGCTGATAGCTCTGAGTATCGGCACCGGACAGGCTGCAATTGCCGCCGAAGAAAAGGCCGAAGGCTTCGTCGAGGGCAGCAGCCTCACTATTCTGAATCGCAACCTCTACTTCAATCGTGACTTTCGTAAGGGGCAGTCGAGCGGCACAGGTAATGGTTACTCGGAAGAGTGGGCCCATGGAATCATCGGGCAGTTTGAGTCTGGATTCACCGAGGGTACCGTTGGCTTTGGTATCGACGCGTTTGCGATGCTGGGCCTGAAACTCGACTCTGGTGATGGGCGATCCGGCGCAGGTGGCTCCGTTGATGTGATGCCTTACAACAGTGCAGGGCAACCCGAGGATGACTACTCCAAGGTGGGAGGTGCGGTTAAAGCCAGGTTCATGGATACAGTCATCAAAGCTGGCGATGTTTTTCCTGTTAGCCCCGTCGTTCAATACGGCGACTCGCGACTCCTGCCCGAAAGCTTCCGCGGTATCACCGTGGCCAACAACAGTATTGACGGCCTGGCCCTGCAAGGTGGCCGCCTGCATTCAATGAGCGAGCCCAACTCAAGCAGCATGCGCGATGGCTTCGCAACGTTCTATGCCGGCTCCGTCGACGCTCCCTGGATTGCCTATTTTGGCGGCGATTACTCGGTCAACGACAACGTCGGCATCAGCCTCTATACCAGCCGTCTCAAAGATGCGTGGAACCAGTACTACGCTGGTACCACGTTGAGCTATCCGCTCTCCGACGATGTTGCCTTGATCGGTGGACTTAATTACTACAAAGCTGTCGATGAGGGAAAACAACATCTGGGCAGCTTCGATAACAACATCTGGAGCGGTAAGGCTGGAGTGCAATTTGGTGCCCATACCGTCATGGTTGGCATTCAGCGCAATAACGGCGATGACGATTTCGATTACCTGCGTCAGTCCGACTCGATCTACCTGGATAACTCCATCCAGTACAGCGACTTCAACTCGCCCAAGGAAAAGTCCTGGCAGGTGCGCTATGACTTGGACATGGAGCCTTTTGGTGTACCCGGCCTGAGCTTCATGACCCGCTACGCGCAGGGCTGGGATGCTGACTACACCAACGCCAACGAGGTTTACATGCGGCGCGACGATGATGGTAATCCGCTGACCGATCAGAAGCGATGGGAGCGCGACATCGAAGCCAAGTACGTCGTGCAAGCCGGCTCAATGAAAGACATGTCCTTCCGTATTCGCCAAGCGACTACCCGTGCAACCGATTTCGAATCGGATCTGGATGAGGTTCGTCTCATCGTCGAATATCCGCTCGAAGTGCTTTAAAGCGTTGTCGGCGAGTGCCTGCGGGCACTCGCCTTGCGCGGCTGTTGTCTCCGTTAGTGCTCCTTTGGTTTGGAGACAGCCTTCGGCACCCTCGGGTGCCTTTTTGGCGCAATTGCAGCGCGTTTGACCACGCACTTCCCCACGACCTGAGCAGTCTTTGTATTGGGCTTGACCGCCGATTGCAGAGAATCTGGCAGACCAGAAGTCGAAGCTAAGGGGCTCATACCGACCCTAAGCTGCCCTGCGCAGAGGGCAAATAGGGGCAAAAAGCGGACACTACCGTTGGAGATAACCGGTCTGCCGGAGGTGGGGCTGGTTGACCGAGGGGTTGGAGCGCATTTTTCCGAACAGCGCATCGGAATTGCGAACATCTGCGAGCAATGGCGCTAGAGCGCGACCAGCTCGGCGATTTTTGCCGCGACTACCGCCATTGAGTCTTCTTCAGTGTCCAGACCACTTCGGGAGGCGAGTAAGGGGCTGACATTGCGGAGAGCTTCATACGTCGTGTTATGCACGATGGGAACGAGCTGATTACCCGCCAGGAGTGCCGAAAGCTCTTTGTCGGCGACGCTCTCTTTGGGGAGGCGGGCCAGCAGCGCAGGGGTCACCAGCACAAGCCCAATTCGAGAATTTGCTAAGCCCTTGTCAATAGCGCGCATCATCGGAACGCCTAGGCCAAGGTCCTTTTCGCTGAACCAAACTTTGACACCAGCCGCCACGAGCAACTCATGCAGCTCTTTGGCCGGACCCTGCCGGTCGTCCCAAGCGTGGCACAGGAAGACGTCACGAAGATCAGGCTGCGCCGCAGCTCGCGCCTCCACGGTTTCGCGGATTGGCGTGAGTGACTGCACCTGGGTAGACGTGTACGACACGGACGAACCCGCTCTCGACCAGCGCGGCCTTGAACTGCTGCTGGATCTGCTGCCATCGCCGCCATTGTTGCCAGAACTAGCTCCGCTGCTACCCGACGAGGAGTAGAATGAAGGCGAATATGCATTTGACCTGTAACCGCTATAGCGGCTACTACATGCGGGGCAGTCCGCTGCTGCGCTTGCTGAGCGATGGCCTCTTGTTGGTGCCGTGCATCTAGCCAAGTCGAAATCCTTCCATTGGTCAGTCCCTTTGCAACACACAGATGTAGGTCTGACTGAACAATAGCCTAGTGCCATGCCTAGCAGAAGAGGAAATTCAGGGCTCAGTATTTCGACGGTGTCGTCCTGGCTGAAACAGGTCTTCATCGAGCGGGCATCGGGATCGCTCAGGGAGATCTGTTTATCCTGTGTTTCATTGACCTGAACCTCGATTTCCTAGGCCAATCGTACTTTATTTGGGGTTTGAAAGAGGGCGCAGGACTGCGCAGTTATGATTCCGAGCACTCATCCTTTTAAAGAGTAAGTGCTCGGTTTTAGCGGGGGTTACTTCGCGGGGTAGTCGGCAATCACTTGGTCAGTACCGGCCTTGGTCAATCCGATCACCTGATAAGCGTGCTGGGTACCGTCAACCTCCATGCCCGGCGAGCCTGCCGGCATGCCAGGAACGGCGATGCCAGCCAGGTCATAGCGCTTGGAAAGTTCGATGACCTGCGCTGCTGGTACATGACCCTCGACAAATTTTCCGTCGATCACAGCGGTGTGGCAGGACGCCAGTCTTGGGGCGACGCCGAGTCGTTGCTTCACCGAGGACATATCGCGCTCGACATGGTCGATGACTTTGAAGCCGTTTGCTTCCAGGTGCGAGATCCACTTCTTGCAGCATCCGCAATTTGCATCACGGTGTACGTCGATTGTCAGGGCATCAGCTGAATGGACTGCTGAGGTCATAAACAAGGCGGCCAGCATCGCCACTCGCGCGCCATTACGTTTAGCTGTCATGTAGGTGCTCTTTGCCATCGGCATGGGTGTGAGTTTTGGGAGCGGGAGCCGGGGGCTGCTCCTGTTGAGCTTGCGCTGGGTCGTGATGATCAACGCCACCCTGTGTCTTCGGGTCATCAGCTGCATGGTGGTCTGCGCCGCTGCCTGATGGCGTCATATCTGCTGCGTGATGGTCCGCACCGCTAGCCGAAGCGCCGTGATGATCAGCACCTGCGTTCGTCACTGAACTATCCGAAGCATGATGATCTGTCGCAGCTTCAGGCTCGGCGTGATGATCCGTCTTGGCGCTTCCATGCTGACCTTCGTGGTTATGCATCTGGGTCTCACCACCGCCATGTTCGTGACCGCCGCTCGATGCAACCAGCGTTTGATACTGATTGGCATCCATTTTCGGCAATTGATCGAGGAACGCGACCATCCCCCAGATGTACTGATCGCCCATGCTCTTGCCCCAGGCCGGCATGCCGGTGGCCTTGATGCCGTGTTTGATTACCCAAAATGCGGCGGCTGGATTGCCATCGATACCCACTTGGGCCAAGTTCGGCGGAGCGGGATACAAGGATTGGCTAAGCTCTGTTTCCGCAACACCTGGTGCCAAATGGCAGCCGATGCACATCGAGTTGTAGTTGCCTGCGCCAGCTTTAATCAGTGCCTCGTCATTGAGGTTAGGCACCTCAATGTCCTTGGAGCGCACTTCGATAGAGCGGTCACGGGCCATCGTCAGGAATGCATGCACTGCTGGGAAGTGAGGATCATCGGCACCCACGTTGACCAGGCCAAAATAGGCCACGGCACCTACCGCGATACTTCCGACTACGCTCGCCGCCACTAAGGTTTTAATTGTTCTTTTCATGTCAGGCTCTCAAAACCACATCCGAATACCGGCAACGAAGCGTGCCTCCTCAACATCCTCCCCCTCATCTCGCGCCAAGTCGGCCGTGTTGCCGAAGGAGCGACTCCAGGAAACGCCGATGTAGGGTGCGAACTGGCGAATGATCTCGTAACGCAGTCGAAGACCGACCTCGGCGTTGGCCAGACCGGAGCCGATGCCTCGCTCCGGATCGTTCTTGCCGTAGAAATTCACTTCAGCGGTCGGCTGAAGGATCAGGCGATTGGTCAGCAGAATGTCGTACTCGCCCTCTAAGCGCGCAGCCGTCTGGCCGTTCTCGCCGACAAAGGCAGTGGCCTCCGCCTCGAAGGCATACAGCGCCATACCCTGGATGCCGAATGCGGCCCAAGTCTGTGGCGACTCTGGCTTGAAGTCTTGGCGAACACCCGCGACCACATCCCACCAAGGACCAATCGAGCGCCCGTACAAGGCCTGCAATTCAGCATCCTCAGTTACGCCATTGGTGCGTTCACCTTCGGAGCGAAGCCAGAGACGATTGATGTCTCCGCCAATCCAGCCGGACGCATCCCAAGCCAAGGTGCTGCCTTCATCGGCATCCTGGTATTCGAGCTGATCGAGTAGGAAAAAGCTGTTGATGGCGCTGTCGTGAACCTTGTGGCCTGGCAAAGGCGGGAACGCTGCTTCACGATCCGCATCTGTCAGTACCGGGATAGGCGTGCGGCTGGTAGTTCTCGTGGCGTCAGCGGAACCATGGTTCATCTTTGAATGATCCATACCCCCCATCTGCCCCTGCATAGCGCCGTGACCCATCTTGCTGTGGTCCATAGTCGGAGCCTTTTGTTGGCTCTGGCCCATCTGGCTATGATCCATGCCCTTCATCGGCTCTTTGGCAGAACCGTGGTTCATCTTGCTATGGTCCATCGGCATGGAACCGTGGCCCATTGCCGAATGATCCATTTCTTCCGCAGCGAGGGTGAGCCCGCTGCCAAGCATGCTCAGCGACACTGCCAGTGCTGTTAGGGGCGGACGTAAAAACCTAGTGGTCATGGTTCGAACCTGCTTCGGCTTCGGTGCCGCCATGTTTATCCATCATGCTTTCGTGATCCATGCCGCCATGGTTCATGTCCCCGTGATCCATCTGCTGACTAGCAGCCCTTTCCTTCGCTTGTGCGGCCTTCTTGTCAGGTACCGATTTGGGAGCCTGTGTCTCAGTAGCATGTTGTTCGTGCTCACTGTGACCTTCGCCGGCCAACAACACCGGGGCTTGTAGGGCAGCCAAAAGGCTCAATAAGGTAGCGCTGCCAACCAGGGCCTTCCGCTTCATAAAAGTACTCATCAGATATCTCCTTTACTCATCCACACGAACTTCACGGAACATGCCCATTTCCATGTGGAGTAGTAGGTGGCAGTGGTAGGCCCAGCGACCCAATGCATCGGCAGTCACTCGATAACTGCGTTTGGAACCTGGCGGCATGTCGATGGTGTGTTTACGAACCATGAAGTTGCCGTTCGCATCCTCCAGATCACTCCACATGCCGTGAAGGTGGATGGGGTGAGTCATCATGGTGTCGTTGACCAGCGTGATGCGGACACGCTCGCCGTACTTAAGGCGCAAAGGCTCGGCATCCGAGAACTTGATGCCGTCGAAGGACCAGGAAAATTTCTCCATGTGCCCGGTGAGGTGCAGCTCAATGGTTCGGCTGGGTTCGCGGCCATCCGGGTCGGGGAAGATGCTTTTCAAGTCGGAATAGGTCAGCACGCGACGACCATTGTCGCGTAGGCCGATACCTGGATCGTTAAGCTTGTGGGTCGGAGTCATGGTTTGCATGTCGACCAGCGGGTTATTGGTTTCAGAGGCCGGATGCGATTGCATTGCTGCGCCCATACCCGCCATACCTGAATGGTCCATGCCGGTCATTTTGCTGTGATCCATACCGGCCATGTCACCCTGCATGGTGCCAGGGCTCATGCCAGCCATCTTGCTGTGGTCCATACCTGCCATATCACCTTGCATTCCGCCAGCGTCCATCCCGGCCATCTTGCTGTGATCCATGCCGCTCATGCCGCCTTGCATGCTGCCGTGGTCCATGCCCGCCATGCTGCCGTGATCCATACCCATGTCGCCCATGGCGATCAGGGGGCGAGGATCGGTTTCGGGTACTGGAGCGCTCAACCCTTCACGTGTAGCCAGAGTGCCGCGGGCATAGCCGGTGCGATCCATGGACTGGGCAAAAATGGTGTAAGCCTCTTGGTCAGCGAGTTCGACAATCACGTCGTAAGTCTCGGCCACGGCGATGCGCAGCTCATCAACGCTGACTGGCTTGACGTGCAGGCCATCGGCCGCAACAACCGTCATCTTCAGGCCTGGAATGCGCACGTCGAAGTAGGTCATGGCCGAGCCGTTAATGAAGCGCAAACGGAGCTTTTCGCCCGGTTTGAAAATACCTGTCCAGTTCCCATTAGGTGCCTGGCCATTCATCAGGTAGGTGTAGGTGTAGGCACTTACGTCGGCTAGATCAGTGGGGCTCATCTTCATCTCGGCCCACATCTTGCGATCAGCAACCGCTGCCGACCAACCTTGCTCGCTCACGTCATTGATAAAGTCGCCAACGGTGCGCTTGTGCTGGTTGTAGTAGTCCGACTGCTTTTTAAGCTTGGCCAATAACCGTGTTGGGTCTTCATCAGTCCAGTCAGTCAGCATCACCACGTAGTCACGGTCATAGCTAAACGGCTCAGGCTCCTTGGCATCGATGACCAGGGCACCGTAAACGCCAATCTGCTCCTGCAACCCAGAGTGGCTGTGGTACCAGTAAGTACCATTTTGATTGACCTTGAACTTGTACTCGTACATGCCATCGGGCGCGATGCCGTGGAAGCTCAAGCCAGGCACACCATCCATGTTCGCGGGCAAAATGATGCCGTGCCAGTGAATCGAGGTGTCTTCGGCCAAGCGGTTTTTCACACGCAGTGTGACGGTATCGCCTTCCCGCCAGCGCAAAATTGGCCCTGGAATGGACCCATTAATAGCCATCGCGGTCCGGGCTGCTCCGGTAATGTTCACTGGCGTTTCACCAATGAATAAGTCGAAGTCGGTACCAGTCAATACGTTGGGCTGACCTGGGCTGGTCACCGCCCAAACGGGAGTGCGCCACAAGCCAAGGCCTCCGAGAATGCCGGTGGCGGCCAGGCCTTTTACGAAGGTTCGTCTTGAGGTTTTGCAGTGCATGCCGTTATGTCCAATCAGTTAGAGGAACCAGGGTAAACAACCGTAACTTCAGGTTGATTGTCAGCTTCATCCTGGGAGGGTTTCCCTATCAGCCTTGCCCACTGCCGTGATTTTTCAAATCGGTTCGACAGCGAGCTTGAGAAATTGCCATATCTCAACCGGCTAAGTGATTACATTTCTGTCAGGTTGGCCGTGTACTAGCAGTTAGCGTGGTCGGCTGTTTGGGTTTTATTACCTGCAACCGGCGACTCTTTTTTCTCTTGCTGGGCCAGTTGATAGGCTTCCATCGATACTTTGCTGGCCTGTTCCATGCGAGCAAAAGTCCGGTCAGCACCGCCTTCGGCCATCGCCAAAGAGGAGGCGGTAAGCGCGATAACCACGAACAGGGTTTTAATTGATTTCATATGGGCGTTCCTCGATTCAGTTCAGTTGGCCCGGTGACCCTGAGTGGGTCGGCATCAGGCATTGAGCTTCAGGCTCGAAGTAACCTTAACCAGAGCGCCCTGTCATAAACCTGAGCTGAACATTACAGTTCTGTCAGGTTGCTACTTCTCTCTTGTCGAGTCTCCACGGGCCTCTGTAGTGTCTACTCATGCCCGTTTATGAAGCCTGCGCGGATTCGTTTTATGGCATGCCTGGCAGCGATGCCTAAGCTTCTTCCGGTCAGTGGCGCTAAATAGTCCTGACCCCCACACAACGCTCAAGAGAGATAGCCACTATGTCGACGAAAAATACCGTTGCTACCGGCGCTGCATTGGCACTCGTTGCCGCCAGCCTATTTGCCACCCTGCCGGTTCAAGCGGCTCAGGACGCGAAAACAGCCGAAGTCAAATGCTTTGGTGTGAATGGCTGCAAAGGCCAAAACGATTGCATGACTGCAAAGAATGCCTGCAAAGGCCAGGGGGAATGCAAAGGCCAGGGTTTCAATTTGATGACCCAAGAAAAGTGCGATGAGGCCGGTGGTAAAACCAGCGAGTAAGTCCATCCGAGGGAGTGCAAGTCACTCCCTTGACTCGGAGTTCTAATGAGCAAAAGCAACACGCTGGGTTTTGGCCTGGGCTTACGTAGCGAGTATTACCAGCAGATTTTGGAGCAACGTCCTGAAGTCGACTGGTTCGAGATCATCTCCGAGAATTACATGGTCGGCGGGGGGAAAGCCCTCTATTTTCTCGACGCGATCAAAGAGCAGTATCCGCTGGTTATGCACGGGGTTTCCTTGTCGATTGGCGGTCCTCATGAGATCGACGCCGACTACTTGCGGCAATTGAAAACCTTGGCCGACCGAGTTCAGCCCTGTTGGGTCGCTGATCATCTGTGTTGGAGTCGGGGTAGTGCCCATCACCTGCATGATCTGCTGCCGCTGCCATTCACCCAGGAAAGCCTGCTGCATGTCGCGTCAAGGGTTCGGCTGGTTCAGGATGTATTGCAGCGCCCCCTGGTGCTTGAGAACGTGTCGGCCTACGTGCAGTGGAAAACCTCGTGTATGAGTGAGTCCCAGTTTCTGGCCGAGCTGAGTAGCCTGACGGGCTGCGAGATATTGCTTGATGTGAACAATGTATACGTCAGTTCACGTAACCAGGGATTCGACCCTTGGCAATTCATCATGGAGTTGCCTCATGGTCGAATTCGCCAGATCCACCTAGCTGGCCACAGCGACTACGGCCACTACCTCATCGACACCCATGATCAGCCGATTGCCGATCCGGTTTGGACTCTGTATAGCAAAACGCTGAGCTATTTGGGTGCTACTGCCACCCTGATTGAGCGAGATGATCATTTCCCGCCCTTTGACGAGCTATTAGCGGAGCTGTTCAAGGCGCGCTCTATCTCCGCCAATGTTCTAGGGGCTGCCGCACCATGCGCCTGAGTGCTCAGCAGGAAGCGCTGGAGCGTTACCTGGCCACAGGCGATAGCGTTATCCCTTCTGAGCTGTTGGTGCAGATTCAAGGTAGCAATACGCTGCCTGCTGCAGATGGCCTGATGATTTACAACAATGCCTATCGCGCCAGGCTTCTCTCAGTCATGAGGGAAGACTTTCCAGCGCTGCATCGTTGGTTGGGTGACGAATCATTCGAACAGCTGGCATTGGCTTACATCAGTGCGTGGCCGCCGAGACATTTCAGTTTGCGCTGGCTGGGTGAAAAGCTGCCAGAGTTCGTCAGTGGCTATATTGCCGAGCCACAGCGTTCTCCGATGCTGGAACTCGCCACACTTGAGTGGGCCTTTACCCTGGCCTTCGACGCACCCGATGCAGTACCGCTGTCGCTGGATGTGATGGGTAGTTTTTCCGCCGATGACTGGGTCTATCTGCGGGTGTGCCTTATCCCCTCGGTTCGTTGGTTGCAGTTGCAGCACAACACTTTGGGCATGTGGGTGGCTGCCAAGGCCGAGGCCGATATTCCTGCTGCCGTTGCGCTATCCGCCCCCCTGGATTGCTTGGTTTGGCGGCATGAGTTGGTGTGCCAGTACCGTACTCTGGAGCCGGGTGAAGCTTCGGCTTTGCGGTTGCTTGCCGATGGCGGCTCATTCGCTTCGCTGTGCGAGGACTTATTGGGTCAACACGGCGAGCAGGCTCCCCAGCGAGCTGTTACCTGGCTGAAGCAATGGGTCTGTGAGGGACTGCTTCAGCGTGGGTAAATAATGCCTTGGATGTGCAGGGCGTGGTGCCACTGGCCGAGAGTTACCTCTTTCACTCGTTGGCGGAAGAGGTAAAAGCCTTAAATCACGCGTTTGATGCTCAGGTAACCGTGGTGCGCTCAGCTCCTGCAACTATCTCTTATTTTCATCTCCATTTCGTTACTGGCACAGGACTGCTGGTACTTGGTTTTACTGGTAGTGCCCGCCTCGCTGGAGAACTTTGATTTTGTAGCCGTCGGGGTCCTGAATAAAAAAGGAGCGGGCCAGCAGCTCGCCTCCTTTTTTAAATTCCTTGATGGGTGCAGGCTTTAAACCGAGGTTGCAAAGCTGTTTGAAATGCAGGCCCAGATCGTCGACGACGAACGCGACCTGACCGTAACCACTGCCGTGGCTGTATTCGGCCTGTCCGCTGTTCCAAGTGAGTTCGATTTCAGCCTCGCTCTCGAAATTGCGCAGATAAACGAGGGAGAAATCGTCAAACTCAATGCGATGGGTTTCCTTGAGTCCAAAGGCTTGCTGGTAGAACCGCAGTGAAATATTGATATCCGTCACCCGGATCTCCGTGTGAATAAGTTTCGGCATGCAGTTCCTTCCTTAACCCGTATTGGTGTTCAGTGCAGAGGTGCTTCGGCCCAAGATCAGTGCTCGGACACCAGGCGTGACTTGGTCGATATCGCTAGGTTTACTGAGTTCGCGGTGCTGGTTTCGACCGTCATAGGTGCCCGGAAGCGTTTGAGTCGGAGCGCGTTACCGAGCACGAAGACACTGGAGAAGGCCATCGCAGCAGCAGCGAAGATCGGCGAAAGCAGCGTGCCGTTTACCGGGTAGAGCGCGCCCGCCGCGACCGGAATCAGCACGGCGTTGTAGGCGAAGGCCCAGAACAGGTTTTGCTTGATGTTGCGGATCGTTGCCTGGCTGATCGCGATGGCGTTCGGCACGCCACGCAGGTCACCCGACATCAGTACTACGTCAGCTGCCTCGATCGCCACATCGGTTCCCGTCCCGATGGCCAGCCCGACGTCCGCTTCTGCGAGTGCCGGCGCGTCGTTGATACCGTCGCCCACGAAGGCGACCCGAGCCCCATTGATCCGGAACTTCTTCAGTGCTGCGACCTTGCCGTCGGGCAAGACCTCGGCAGCGACTTCATCGATGTCGAGCTGCTTGGCGATCGCTGCGGCTGTAGCAGCGTTGTCACCCGTGATCATCGCGACTTTGAGCCCGAGCGCGTGCAGCGCCTTGATCGCAGCGGGCGTCGTTTCCTTGATCGGATCGGCGACCGCGATAATCGCCGCCAGGCGGCCGTCGATCGCGGCATAGAGCGGGCTCTTGCCTTGCTCGCCAAGACGCTGGGCGGTCGGCAGGAAGCTCGACACGTCAAGGCCGAGCTGCGTCATGAACCGGTTCGCGCCGACAGCGACGGTCCGACCGGCGACCTTGGCAGACACGCCGAAGCCTGGTGTTGCGTCGAAGCCTTCAATGGGTGAAAGGGTGATGTCCCGCTGCTTTGCGGCTGCGACGATCGCTTCGGCGATCGGATGCTCTGAGCGAGTCTCGACCGCCGCAACGAGAGCCAGAACCTCGTTGTATTCGAAGCCCTCGGCGGGAATGAGGTCGGTCAGCTCGGGACGTCCTTTGGTCAGTGTGCCGGTCTTGTCGAGTGCGACCACGCTCACATCGCGCAGCGCCTGCAAGGCTTCACCCTTGCGGAAGAGAATGCCGAATTCGGCCGCGCGGCCAGTACCGACCATGATCGAGGTCGGCGTGGCCAGCCCCATGGCACACGGGCAGGCGATGATGAGAACCGCGACCGCATTCACGAGCGCGAAGGTCAGCGCCGGGTCTGGGCCGAAGATCAGCCAGACCAGGAAAGTCAGCGCGGCCGCCGCCATCACGGCCGGGACGAACCACATGGTCACCTTGTCGACCAGCGCCTGTATCGGCAGCTTGGAACCCTGCGCTTCTTCGACGAGGCGGATGATCTGCGCGAGCATCGTGTTCGCGCCGACCTTGGTTACGCGGAAACTGAAAGCGCCCGTCTTGTTGATCGTGCCGCCTACGACCTCTGCCCCCGCTCCCTTCGACACGGGCACCGGCTCGCCGGTGATCATGCTCTCGTCGACATAAGAGGTGCCCTCGACGACCTCGCCGTCGACCGGAATCTTCTCGCCCGGACGAACGAGCACGACGTCACCTGTCGCCACTTGATCAAGGGCAATTTCGATCGTCTCGCCGTTGCGCTCGACGCGCGCGGTCTTGGCCTGAAGTCCGACTAGCCGCTTGATCGCCTGCGACGTTCGCCCCTTGGCGCGCGCTTCCAGCGTTCGTCCGAGCAGGATCAAGGTCACGATGACCACGGCGGCTTCAAAATAGACGTTGGCGGTACCTTGCGGAAGCACTTTGGGTATGAAGGTCGCGACCACCGAATAGCCGTATGCAGCCGCAGTACCGAGCGAGACCAGCGAGTTCATGTCGGGGGCGACACGCAGCAACGCCGGTACGCCCTTGCGGAAGAAGCGCAGGCCCGGACCGAATAGAACGAGGGTGGCAAGCGCGAACTGGATATACCAGCTCGTCTGCTGACCCAGGCCCCCCATCACCCAATGGTGCACGGCTGGAATGAGGTGAGAGCCCATCTCAAGGATGAAGACTGGCAAGGTGAGGATGGATGCAACAAACAGATCGCGCCGCAGCGCCCGTGCCTCGCTCTCACGACGCTCGGCGTCCTGATCTCCAGCAGTCGCCGTTTCGACGGACAAGCGGCGGGACTTGTAACCCGCCTGTTCGACTGCAGCTTCAAGGTCGGTCGTGGTGACAACCCCAGCAAGGTGGCGCACCCGCGCGCGCTCGGTCGTCAGGTTGACCGTGGCTTCGAGTACGCCCGGGATTTTTGCGAGCGTCTTCTCAACCCTGCCCACACATGAAGCGCAGGTCATGTCCTCGATCGCGAGCTCGGTGGTCTCTTCGCGAACGGTGTAGCCAGCACTCTCGATGGCGCGCACAGCCGCCTGCGGACTGGCCAAGCTGGTGAAGGTTATGTCGGCGCGCTCGGTGGCCAGATTGACCGTAGCCGTCTGCATGCCGGGAACCTCTTTCAGCGCACGCTCGACACGGCCGACACACGATGCACACGTCATACCTTCGACGGGCAGGCTCAGGCGAGTGACTGAGGCCATGGATGGATTGACGTCTTGTTGGGCAACGGAAGCCATTGAAATATCCCTTGAATGTTTCTGTTGAAGAGAAGTTTCAAGCTTCCCCGTGTGGGAAGGTCAAGGCATGTGGGCGATTTATTTCACGACGCGCCAGTTCGAACTGCCGTCGGCACTGCCGCAACCCGCATCAGACTCTGGGCTGAGCCCGCACGCTAAGAACTTTTGGGTGACAGCTGCTTGGCTCGCACCTGTACTACATGCGCGAGCACCTGTGCCGCTTTAGCCTTCGCACCGTTGTGACGTTCAGCGCAGCCTCGAATACCTGTAGCTCAGTAAGAAAGAGCCGGTTAGCCCAACTCTGGCGACAAAAGACGAACGGCTGTTGCTCAAATGTCAGAAGTATAATCAAATATCTGACATTGATATGAGCCGAGCTTTCATATGCGATCGATCCCGCAAGCGATCTTGGAACGCAGCCAATCCCTAAGCGAGGGTGGAGTTCTTGCGCCCAAGGAGTTTCTTCATCTTGGTAGTCGTGCGGCGGTTGATCAGGCGTTTTGTCGCTTGGCTAAAGCCGGGCAACTGATGCGAATAGCGCGCGGTATTTACGTTGCGCCGGTGCGTGAAAAAGACCAGGCCAGGGCACCGTCGGCAGAGTCATTGGCGAAATCAATCGCCGCTCAGGGTAAGCAGTGCATCTCGCTCGATGGCGCACAGGCCGCGAGATCAATGGGGTTGACGCGAGCTGCTTCTACTAAAGAGGTGTACCTCACCACAGGGCGCAGTAAGCGGTTAGTAGTCGGCTCCCGGACAATTTACTTCCAGCACGCGCCCTACTGGCTGTTCTCCTTGGGTGCGACGCCGGCCGGGGATGCGCTCAGGGCGATGGCCTGGGTGGGCAAAGATCAGGCTGAAAATTCGGCCCAGAAACTTCGGCGGCACTTAGCGGAGGTGGAGTGGGAAAGCCTAGGTTCGGTCCGTGCGAGCCTTCCCAGCTGGATGGCCACCGCCCTTGGCAGGGCCGCGGTGTTAAATGAGTTGCGTTGAACTCAGGCCAGACACTGATTGCTTGTGTGAATAAAAGTTGACGTATTCAAGGTCAGAAGCGGGTCTTAACGATTAAACTAACCCTTGCGGGAAGGTAGATAACCATGGCTAGCGGCGAACAACTGAAAGCGCTTCTGCGCTCGCATATCAAGGGAGATGACACGCATTTCTTTGCCGTTGCTATGCAGATGGCGGCCCATGAGGCTAAGCAGGGGCACGGGAAGCTTGCAGAAGATTTGCGGGCTCTAATTGATTCGGCCAAGAAAAATCGTCTGCCTTCCGGGCAGCCGGTGCCCATAGGCCAGCCGCGCGGCGAGCTGAGCAACCTGCTGTCAGTAGCTCTTCCGAAGACTCGCTTTTCGGAAATGATCCTGGACGAGGCCACTCATGGCCGTCTTGGAAGAATCATCAATGAGCAGCGCAACTTCGAGAAGATCCGCGCACATGGCCTCTCACCTCGCCGCAAGCTGCTTTTGGTAGGGCCACCCGGTACCGGCAAGACCATGACCGCCTCGGCGCTTGCCGGCGAGCTTGGGATTCCGCTGTACATCGTCCGGCTTGATAGCCTCATCACCAAGTACATGGGTGAGACCGCATCCAAGCTGCGTCAGATTTTTGATGCCATTCGCGATACACGCGGCATATATTTCTTCGACGAATTCGATGCCATCGGCTCCCAGCGTGGCCTTGCCAACGACGTGGGCGAAATCCGCCGCGTCCTGAACAGCTTTCTGCAAATGATTGAGCAGGACCAGTCCAATAGCCTGATCATCGCTGCTACCAACCACCCTGAAATTCTTGACTACGCCTTGTTCCGGCGCTTCGATGATGTTGTCGAATACGGACTGCCCAGTCAGGAACAGACCAAGGCTGTGCTCAAGAATCGACTGGCGAACTTTTCCAAGTCGATTCGCAGCTGGGACAAACTCTGCAAGGTCGCAGAGGGGCTCAGCCATGCAGAACTGGCGAGGGCGGCAGACGACGCGATCAAGGACACGATCATTCATGATCGTACCGAGATGGCGGTCAAGGACGTGGAAAGACACCTTGAAGAACGGAAGACTTTCCACGGGAGGCGGCACTCCTAACGTAGTAGAGCATTTAGATGACGGAATCGATCAACGGACAACGGCCTCACTTTCATCTCCAGGGACAGGGACTACCCGAACGGTTCCGATCCACAGCATCAGCAACACGAGACCCTCGCTACCCCACGCCAAATCGAGGGGCTCATGGCGGAAAGCTACTCGCTCAACTCCAACATGTCAGCGGTCAGATGGCCTCTGCAGTACAGCTGCAGCGCGAAGCATCTGAAAGACAAATGCGACAAGGAGAAAGGTCCGAAGGTGGGTACGGCCTGCAAATCGAATTTCGGAGCGAGCCTGGTTACGCGCTTGCATTCGAAGGCCTTGCCCGAGGCGCTCAGCGCATTGAGCTCATGAACCTGCGTCATGACCCCGCCACGAATACTGACTTCGCCACGGTATTCGTTCCAGATGGTCAGCTCAAAGCCTTTGAGAACCTCGTCAGGCAATACCTGGAGGTGGAGACCTCCAAGGGGAGTCCGCGCAACGCTCCGCTCCTGAATCCAATCCAAGAAATCCGAGTCGCAGCTTTCAACGCCCTGTGGACTGATGATCCCGCAGTGTTGCCGCCAGATGAAAACGAAACCATTTGGTGGGAATTCTGGTTGCCTATCAGGGAAGGCCGTGAAGCAGTGCTGAACCGCTTTAAGTCGGTTGCCGACGCATGTGGTTTTCATACATCCGAAAAAGTGTTGAAGTTTCCTGAGCGGACAGTCCTCAACGTCTTCGCCTCGCGAGCAGCCATCACTCGGTCACTCTTGCTGCTCAACGAAGTCGCCGAGATTCGTAGAGCCAAGGACACCGCCGAGTTTTTTGATGCCCTTGCTCCGCTAGAACAAAGAGAATGGGTCGAGAACCTGCTTGAGCGAACCACCCCCGCAGGGGACGACAGTATCCGCGTCTGCCTTCTAGATACCGGAGTCAATCGGGGCCACCCACTCTTAGCTCATCACATTGACGCGAATGACCTTTACACCGTCAACCACAACTGGGGTGTTGCGGATACTACGGGTCATGGCACACAGCTCGCAGGAATCGCCCTTTATGGTGATCTGTTTGACCCTCTCAATGGGCAGAACCCGATTTCGATCGAGCACCGCCTTGAGTCGGTGAAATTGCTCCCCGCAGCCCAGGGAAATCAAAAGGAGCCCTACGGCGCGTTGATGATCGACGCCGTAACCCAACCGGATACCGCCAAGCCGGAAGTGCGCAGGGTCTACAGCATGGCGATCACCAGCCTCGACGACCGAGATCGTGGCCGCCCTTCCGCATGGTCAGCAGCAGTTGATGAGCTCGCATCCGACGTATTGGGAGAGAGGGCTAACCCTCGGCTGATCGTCGTGTCCGCCGGCAATGCGGACAAGAACCAGGCCACCCACTACCCGCATAACACCACCACTGACGGAATCCATGATCCGGCCCAGGCCTGGAACGCACTGTGCGTAGGCGCTTACACCCAGAAGGTCACTATCGACCCTCCAAACCCTGGATTGCGCCCGATCGCTGCCGCAGGCAGCCTCAGCCCATACAGCACGACTTCGGGGACCTGGAGCAACTCGGCTTGGCCCTTGAAACCCGATGTAGTGTTTGAAGGAGGCAACCTGGCTACAGACGGGCAACAAGCATACACCGAGCCCTGTCTTTCCCTTGTCACCACGGCACACGAACCAGAACAACGGCTTTTGACGACGACTAGCGCCACCAGCGCAGCATCCGCGCTAGCAGCTCGCATGGCCGCACAAGTATCGACGAGCTACCCACAGTTCTGGCCCGAGACTGTACGAGCTCTAATCGTGCACTCAGCTGAGTGGCCTGATCGTATGAGGCAGGATTTCCTTGCTGCCGGCACCAAGGCCGGCTATGAAAATCTGGTCAAACACTGTGGCTTTGGCGTACCAGATCTGGGGCGTGCCCTTTGGAGTGCCGGCGACTCCTTGACCATGATTGTCGAGGACCATCTCAGGCCGTTCATGAGGCAGGGCACCAAGCCGCCCACCGCGCGGGATATGCATCTTCATCTGCTTCCATGGCCGCAGGAGGAACTGCTCAACCTAGGCAACGTCGAGGTGGAAATGCGGGTGACACTTTCCTACTTCGTAGAGCCAAACCCCGGCATAGCCGAACGCGGTATCAAGGGGCGCTATCGCTACGAGTCGCATGGCTTGCGCTTCGATGTCAGCCGCCCAAACGAAGATCGTGACCAGTTCCGCCAGCGCATCAACAAGCGTGCACGGGATGAGGAGGAAGGTGGCTACCAGGGCGGCGGCTCAGATCCGAACTGGCTGCTCGGTACCCAGACACGGCATCGAGGCTCACTCCACTCGGACATCTGGCGAGGCACTGCAGCCGAACTGGCAGGACGGGGAATGCTTGGTATCTATCCCGCACTGGGGTGGTGGAAAACGCTTGTTAAGCAGCAGCGATATGACGACACCGTAAGGTACAGCCTGGTGGTCTCTATCAAAACTCAGCAAACGGACGTTGACCTCTATGCGGCGGTGGAAACTCTAATTGAGGCACAGACAGCGGTACTGGTCTGATATCAAAGGTTTCAAATGAGGTCATGGCCCTGAGGCCATGACCTCATCGCTCGCAAAAGCTCGGATGGTTGTCAAATGGAGTCCATCACAACTCAGTCGGCGCTTACGCGCTGACCTGCGCGGCATAACCCAGGTCTTGAATTACCTTGCGGATAGATTCTGCGGGTTCTTGGCTGTCTACCGATACCTTACCGGCAGCACGGTCAATTTCCACTTTTGCGGCATCATCTACCGCCTGAATTGCCTTTGTGATCTTGCTGACGCAACTGCCACAACCCATTCCTGATACCTGTAGAACGAACATAAATCACCTCGTTGGTTAGGCGGCATAGGTGCCGTAACCGGAGCATCGACCTTGACACGATGGTAAGGTCAAGCTTGTTTTTTAGCGTTGGTAGATGTTCTTTCGGAGTTGATGGAATTACTGATACCTGCCGACTGGCTTTAGATTCACGTTCATTTCAGTCGATGCGAATTTTCCGCAGCCTCAATGCGTTGAATACAACCGATGCTGAACTGACGCTCATGGCCAGTGCCGCAATCATGGGCGACAGCAGGTGGCCAGTCAGGGGATAAAGAACCCCTGCTGCGAGTGGAATTCCCATGGCGTTATAGATGAAGGCAAAGGCTAGGTTCTGACGCATGTTTTTCACCGTGGCCACAGACAAGGTTCTTGCCCGTAAGATGCCCATCAGATCACCTTTTACCAGGGTCACCTGAGCACTGTTCATCGCAACATCTGTGCCGGTTCCCATCGCGATACCAACATCGGCACGAGCCAGCGCAGGGGCATCGTTGATGCCGTCGCCAGCCATGGCCACTCGGCGACCATAGCTCTGCAGATCGGCAACCAGCTTTTCCTTGTCCTGAGGTTTAACCTCGCCATGGACTTCTTCGATGCCCAATTCCCTGGCTACAGCCCTTGCGGTGGTAAGCCCATCGCCGGTGGCCATGATGACTTTCACATCGACCTCTTGAAGTCTGGCTACTGCTTGTTTGGAGGTCGGCTTGATCGGGTCGGAGACAGCCAGAAGTCCTGCCAGGACACCATCCACCGCCAAGAAGACAATGCTGATGCCCTCCAGGCGGAGCTGCTCTGCCCGGTTACTCAGAGGGGTGGCATCTACTCCGGCGTCTGCCATCAATGCCGTATTACCCAATTGCAGCTGCCGACCCTCTACTTGGCCGCGCACACCGATGCCTGAGCCGGACTCGAAAGAGTCCGGCTTGGCCAACTCAATACCCTGAGCGCGGGCGTAATCAACGATCGCATGGGCCAGTGGATGCTCACTGCCTTGATCAAGGCTTGCAGCCAATCGCAGCACCTCGTTCGGTTCGAATGGGCCGGCACCTTCTGCGCTGTGGAATACCGGCCGTCCCTCGGTCAACGTGCCGGTCTTGTCGACGATCAGCGTATCGATCTTGCACAGGTTCTCTATGGCACTGGCATCGCGGAACAAGACACCACTGGTTGCAGCCTTGCCAGTCGAAACCATCACCGACATAGGGGTCGCCAGGCCCAGTGCACAGGGACAGGCGATGATCAGTACGGCAACCGCGTTGATCAGGCCAAATACCCAGCCCGACTCCGGGCCGAACAAGCCCCAGCCGAAGAACGTGAGGATCGCGATGGCGATCACGCCAAGCACGAAGTAACCCGCTACGGCATCAGCCATACGCTGCATGGGTGCCTTGGAGCGCTGTGCTCTGGCGACCATCTGCACGATCTGGGACAGCATGGTATCGGCGCCCACCTTCTGCGCCTGCATTACCAGGCTGCCGTGGGTATTCATGGTTGCGCCAATCAGCGTATCGCCAACGCGCTTGGTCACCGGTAGCGGTTCGCCGGTCAGCATGGCTTCATCGACGGCGCTTTCGCCTTCGAGAACAGTGCCGTCCACTGGGACTTTCTCGCCGGGGCGTACTCGCAGATGGTCGCCCAGGTGCACATGGGTCAACGGAATATCTTCTTCCAAACCGTCAGGTTTGATGCGTCTCGCGGTTTTGGGTGCCAGGCCCAATAGCGATTTAATAGCAGCTGAGGTTTGTGAGCGAGCCTTGAGTTCGAGCATCTGGCCCAATAACGTCAGGGAGATAATTACCGCCGCAGCTTCGAAGTAGACACCAATGCGCCCGTCCTGGAAGAAGGCTTGGGGGAACAGCTGTGGGGCCAGGGTCGCGACAACGCTGTAAAGGTAGGCTGCCGCTGTGCCCAGGCCAATCAGTGTCCACATATTTGGGCTGCGATGGCGGATCGAGTCGATGCCTCGGGCAAAGAATACCCAGCCGCCCCAGAGTGTCACAGGCGTCGCCAAGGCAAGCTCTACCCAGTTCTGCGTTGCGCCATGAAATAGCGTTAATGAGTGGCCGGCCATAGCCAAGACCGTCACGATAATCGTGAGTGGGAGTGTCCACCAGAATCGCCGGGAGAAATCTTTAAGTTCTGAATTCTCCTCTTCCTCCAGCTCCGGAATCACTGCCTCCAAGGTCATGCCACAGATGGGGCAATTGCCAGGTTTTGGCTGGCGTATTTCTGGATGCATAGGACAGGTGTACTCCGCCGTCCCTGCGGCCCCTGATGAGGGAGGCGCAGCTTCATGATGCTGGTGTTCCGTACTCTTGGGCGGGTTCGAATAGCTGGTAGGTGCTGCCCGGAACTTCTCCTGGCATTTCGCGCTGCAGAAACGGTATGTCTGACCTTCGTGGCTCTCACTGAATGGGCTGTCTGGTTTGACGGCCATGCCGCACACCGGATCGTGCTGACTCCCATGTTGGTCTTCCTGATGCTTGGAATGCTCATGGTCAAGTTGGCGCGAGGTGGTGTGCATAGGGCTTACTTCCGGTTGTCGTCCTTGGGAGTATCAGCACCACCCTGATGGGAATGCCCACCATGGTTGTGGCCGAACATGTGCATTAGCGGGCACAGCAGCAGAATCAAGTAAGGCAGTGCCTGGGAGATGTGGCCAAAATGCTCGCGAGCCACATAAAACACGCCGATAACTACCAACATAATCAGCGCAATGCCAATTTTGCTTTTCCAGAATGGCAATTCAGATCCTGGGTGGTGAGAGTGGTCCATGGCGTGATCCTCACGAAGTTGAATCATAAGTGAAGTGACAGTAGTCGCTATTGCTCTCACCTAGATTGATGCACATCAATCCGAGCTTAACGATTAGCGTACGTTCACTTTGCCGACCATCCCCGATTGGTAATGGCCTGGTATGTTGCAGGCGAACTCAAGGCCCGTTGCCTTGGTAAAGGTCCATACCAGCTCTTCAGTGGCGCCCGGCTCGATCAAGACACTGTTTGGATCGTCGTGTTTCATATCGACCATCTTCATCCCGCCCATGGCATGACCCATCTTGCTCATATCCTGCGCGCCCGTTGGAGACAGCGTGCCGTTCTGAAACATTGCGGCCATTTCTTTTTGATGTGCGGCATGTGCGGCTGCTATGCCCAGGTTGAACTCATGCAGCAGCGAGCCCTCATTCTTGAGTACGAAGCGGATGGTTTCTCCTGCTTTGATATCAATACTCTTCGGCTCGAAAAAGATATCGCCCATCTTGATCTCAATGGTGCGATCAGTTTTCTTGACGTTTCCTGGTTGGCCAATCTCGCTTTTGCTATGGCTCGGGCTGCCCATGACAGCAGAGGCGGAAAAAACTAGGGATGTGGCGAGAAAAAATGAAGTTAGTTTGGTTTTCATAATGAATCTCTGAAATGGCGTTGTTGGGCACAATATCGATGCTAACCAGGCAATGCTGTCAGTTGGCTTACGCGAAAACTACAAACTTGAAAGATGTACTGAAGTCAGGTGCGGCCCAGCTTTTGCTGGGCCGCTGGTTGTTGAGTCAGCGAAGTACGAACTCACCGACCATCCCCGCTTGATAATGTCCAGGGAGGGTACAGGCGAAGTTGAGGCTGGCCGTTTCGTGGAAGGTCCAGACGAACTCCTTGGTATCGCCAGGCTCAACAAGGATTGCGTTAGGATCATCATGTATCGCTTCAACGACTTCAGGGATGCCCGGAGGGTTGGAGTCTCCCAGGCCCGACCGTTCATGCCAGATGATGGACTTCGCTTTGCCTGTTGGCGTCAGTGTGCCGTCCTTGAACAGAGCTGCCATCTTGCTTTGATGTGCGAGTTGAGATGCGGCTTTACCGATATTGAATTCGTGCATCAGCGCTCCTTCGTTCTTCAATATGAAGCGGACAGTTTCGCCAGGCTTCACATCGATAGATTTCTGGCCGTAGCTGATGTCATCCATTTTCACGAAAACTGTACGTGTAGCGGGGGTTGCTTTGGCCGGCTGACCAATGTTGCTTTCAAGGCCAAGCGTTTGTGCCGAGGCCTGAGTTGCAGCTGCGAACAGCAGCGCCGTGATCAACAACTGGGGGCGTGAACGTTTCATGATGAGACCTCACTGAGGTGGTTGGAAATCTCATGCTATTCCCCGTTTCCTGCCGGGGGGCTGACCCCAAAACTACAAATTAGTCAGCTTGAAAAAAACGCGGCACCGTCGAGGTGCCGCTAGGCCAAAGGAGCAATCATGAAGGCCTTGAAGATGGGAATTCTTATGGGTGACACTCTTTATCGGCCATCATCAGCTTGTGCTCACGCATCATCTGCGCAAGTACGTCGTCGACCAATTTGTCGTGTCGCTCCATCCACGCAAGATGTTCTTCCGTAGATATGCCGGGAGCAGGATGCTCGCTGTGAAGCTGGTTCATCATCTCGTCGAGCATTTTCATGTGCTCTTTCATATGCACATGGCGCTCGCTGGCGGGAGCCTTTTCCGCCTGAATTAGTACCGCTTCGGCTTTGTCTCGCATGCTCTCGATGCGCTCGAAGACGCGGTCACTCCCGCCCTCTGCCCAAACGGCTGAAGCAAGCAGGAGCGAACCAACCAGAAATAAAGGTTTAAGCAGTTTCATAGGGCAGTCTCCTCAATTGAAGCAGTGACCGGCACCTCTGTTGTTATTCATTAGAGGGCCAAGAGCACAACCTAGTGCTCATGCTTGCACCCTAGACAGGGCCGCCTGACAGAGGCCTGAAGCTAGGATTACATTTTCGTAAGCTTCTGGTTGGGAGGGGGATTTGACTGCACACTCAGGCCACTCAAAATTTGGGAACCGCCCGCATGAAACTTCTGGTCGCTGAAGACGAGCCAAAAACAGGCACTTACCTGCAACAAGGTCTCACTGAGGCTGGCTTCAACGTCGACCGCGTTATGACGGGAACGGATGCACTCCAGCATGCGCTGAGCGAGGCCTATGATCTGTTGATTCTGGACGTGATGATGCCGGGCCTGGATGGCTGGGAAGTGCTGCGGATGATTCGGGCTGCAGGTAAGGATGTCCCGGTGTTATTTCTGACGGCGCGGGACGGTGTCGAGGATCGTGTGAAAGGTCTAGAGCTGGGGGCGGACGACTACCTGGTCAAGCCCTTCGCTTTTTCTGAGTTGTTAGCCCGCGTCAGGACATTGCTCCGCCGCGGCAATAGTTCGCCGACGCAGACCACAATGAAAATAGCCGATCTTGAAGTTGATCTGCTTAAGCGTCGTGCCGTGCGCAGTGGTAAGCGGATTGATCTGACTGCAAAGGAGTTCTCGCTGCTCGAATTACTGCTGCGTCGGCGTGGCGAAGTTCTTCCCAAGTCGTTGATCGCGTCCCAGGTCTGGGACATGAATTTCGACAGCGACACCAATGTGATTGAAGTGGCTATCCGACGCTTGCGGGCGAAAATTGACGATGATTTCGAGCTAAAACTGATTCATACCGCTCGTGGTATGGGCTACATGCTTGATGCGCCGGAGTCTGAATGAAGCACCTGTCACTGACCGCGCGTATGAGTTTGATGTTCATGTTTGCGGTGATTGCAGTCCTAACGGTGGCCGGCCTGAGTTTCAACGAGCTCAGCCGGCATCACTTCATGATGCTTGACCAGCAGACGCTGGACGAGAAGCTAGAATCGACTCAGCAAATCCTGAGTAATACGCGTAGCCATGCAGACCTTGAAGAGGTGCTGCCTCAGCTGAAAGCGCTGTTAGGGGCTCACCACGATTTAGCGGCGATCATCCTTGCAAACGACGGTACCGTGCTTTTTGCCGAGCCACTGCCTTTCAATATTCCCGAGAAATACCGCCTCAATCCTGACCACGGCATGTGGGCGTGGGAGGAAAATGGACACATGTATCGAGGGATGACCGCGCAGGTATCAACCCCTGACCAACCTGCGTTTCTAACGGCTTTGCTGATCCTTGATGTGACCAACCATGTGCATTTCTTTGAAACGTTGCAGCGGTGGTTCTGGATTGGCTTGGTGATTAGCGCACTGGTCAGCGCTGCGTTGGGCTGGGTGGTCGCGCGTAGTGGGTTGAGACCCCTGCGACAGGTGACCCATGTCGCGACGTCGATGTCTGCGCGGTCACTGAAGGAGCGCATTCCACTGGAGCCCGTCCCTCTTGAGCTTCAGCAGTTGGTGACTTCGTTCAATGCGATGCTTGCCAGGCTCGACGATGCATTTGTTCGGCTCTCAAATTTTTCTGCCGATATCGCCCATGAGTTACGCACACCACTCAGTAATCTGATGACGCACACCGAGGTGGTACTCACCCAAAAACGTAACCTCGAAGCCTATGAAGAGAATCTTTACTCGAACCTAGACGATCTGAAACGCATGTCGCGAATGATCGATGACATGCTGTTCCTGGCTAAGTCGGACAACGGCCTGATCATTCCCGAGCAATCGCGCATTGAGCTCAGCGAGGTAGCCACCAAGCTGATTGAGTACTACCACCTATTAGCGGACGAGCAAGGCATCCAGTTGGTTGTGACCGGCTCTGGCAGCGTGCTGGGTGACAAGCTGATGCTGGATCGGGCGATCTCGAACCTGTTGTCCAATGCGTTGCGCTATACAACTGCCGGGAAGACGATATTGGTAACGATCAAGTCGACCGCAAGTGCCGTTACTCTAATTGTCGAGAACCCAGGCGAAACCATCAAGCCGGAGCACCTGGATAAGCTCTTCGACCGTTTCTATCGAGTAGACCCGGCTCGCCGTGAAGGCAGCCCGAGCAATGCCGGGCTTGGCTTGGCCATTACTCGATCCATTGTGGCGGCCCACAATGGCAAGATCTGGTGCACTTCCAGCAATGGCATCACCGCCTTTCACATGGAATTTCCCCCAGCAACCATCCTAGGAGCGCTATGACCAAAGACGAGTTGAGGGCCGAACTTGAGCGACAAGCACAAAGCTTTGTCGCTACCACGGGAGCTGAAGTTGTGTTGTACGCCGCCCAGCGCAAGCCTGACCGCCAGCCTTGGCGCAAGAAGCCGAGCTTGTTAGATGAGGCTTTTCAGGCCGAAATTCGCAAAATCGAACAGCAGCACGACACAAAGGCCTGAGGCGCTTAAATGGCCATTTCCGAGGGCGTCTGCTGGCGTGGAAAAGCCTGGGTATCGCCAGGGCTGGGGATCTTCTTGGGGCATGCTGGCAGCCATGATCTGCACAGCCATATGGCGCACCAAGTGACCATTGGCCTTTGCGGTCAAGTGACGGTGCGAGGTCTGAATCAGGTGCTTACTGCTCCGGCCATCTGCATAAAGGCTGGCACACTGCACCAGATTGAAGGCACTGAAGTGCTTTCGATCTACCTTGATGCGCTGTCGGAAGAGGCCCGTGCCATGAGCTGTATATCGGCCGCCCAGTTGGTCTCGATCCCGGCAGACAATACGGCTGCCATCGAGCAGCTACTTGAAACGCCGGAGGTATCTGCTCAGCTGGTTCGTGAGGAGGTCAGGCGACTACTAGGCCTGAAAACACCGCAGGCGGCTGATCCGCGTATGCGGGCTGTGCTTCAGGCGCTGGAAGAGCGACAAGATGATCGGGTGCGACTGGCCGCGCTTGTGCATCTGTCGCCCACCCGGTTCTCTCATTGGTTTGTCGAGCAAACCGGACTTCAGCTGCGTAGCTATCGCAAATGGAGTCGGCTGGTTGTGGCGCTGCAGTTCGTATCTATCGGACATAATCTAACAGCGGCCGCTCATGCCGCTGGATTTGCCGACGCAGCCCATTTTTCACGTTCTTTTCGTGCGCTGTTCGGACTCGACCCCTCTTCAGCGCTCGGTCATGTGAGGCTACAAAGCTGACATTTACTTCAACCGGGATACTTCTACCGATGCTGTTTGCGTATCCACAGCCCGAGTTATTAGCTCCTTCGTTCAAGCGTATAGCGGGCGAACAGTTCAAAGTGAAACCAACTGCATGGAGGGTTCACAATGGGCAGCGCGTCGAGGTTTTTGCTTCGCTGGTTTAGTTATCCGGCGATTTTCGGTGGTATATCGGCAGCGATGATCTGGCTGCTTTATCAAGGCATCCCTTACTGGCCAAGCACAGCAATCCTGGCGGCCGTGGGAGTCGGCTGTGTAGCTGGTATGGAGCGACTCCAGCCTTTCCGGCAGGACTGGCTCAACGATCACGATGACACTCTAACGGACCTTATTCACCTAGTCGTGAATTTGTCGGTCATCCAGTTCACTGCCGCTGTTCTATCTCGTGTGGGGGACCTTGTGCCTGCTGAGCTGAGTGGGTTTCCTACCGAGCTGCCTCTCTGGCTACAACTGCTCATCGTGGCAGCTATCTTAGACCTGAGTTTGTATTCCATGCACCGCCTCAGCCATCACATCCCCTGGTTGTGGCACCTACACGAGCCCCATCACAGCGCTGAGCGGCTCTACTGGATGAACGGAGAGCGGCGTCATCCCCTGCATGCGGCCATCATGGCAGGACCTGGATTGTTGTTGCTGTTCGCGCTGGGAACACCGTCTTCGCTGGTGGCCACCTGGTTTGGAATACTCACGGTGCATCTGGCTTTTCAGCACTCCAACTTAGATTATTCGATTGGATGGTTGCGGCGCATTATCGGCGTAGCTGAAACACATCGTTGGCATCACAAACGTGATTTTGAGGATGCCCAAGTTAATTTCGGCGAGTTTCTGTTGGTGTGGGATCTGCTATTCAAAACCTTCTACGACAGTGCCAAGCAACCTGGTAGTAATGATGTCGGCCTGCGTGATCGGCGCTACCCCACCGGATATATAGATCAGTTGGCCGAACCATTTAGAGGTAAAGCTTAGAATTGTTCGTGAAAAGAACGGAAGCAATTATTCAAGCGTGCAATCGCGAGCCGCTGCCATAGTTTTGCTAATGATAAATCCCATAGTGCATACGATCTAATAGAGCTTTCACGTCCTCCGCACTATTTGGGCCGAAAATAAGGTCGATCGGACGAGAGCCATTTAGGCCTAAAGCAGGTCCATTCATCCATGCAACAGCCATTTCGCTACTGCCAAGAACTTCTGTGGCTAGTGCAAATAGTTCTTTGTACTGCGGATCACTGTAGTCAAACATAGATACCCTTAGTTCAATTGCAGTTTTTGGGCAGGCAGTAGTCTGCCTAGCGCTATTACTTGAGGGCGTATCAGCGCAGAAGGCGCTGGGTAGGATCTCCGTCACTGAGACTGTCAGCCCAATCTTGGACTGCTTTGTGGTTAATCACACGGCCTGCATCCACCTCGGCCAACGCGTCAAGGGTCAGGGAATGGCGGTCTTGTTCTTGATCAATCCGGGCGGAAAGAGCTTGCTCCATGAACCAGTCCTCGCAGTATGGACCTTGATGCGTCGGGATTTGGTGGGACGAGCAATGGCGGGTTGCTCGTATGAAGCAAGGAACCACAGACTTTGGGTTAGAAAGCCTCGCTCTGATTTCATTATGGAGGGCGTCTCCACTTCCGCCAAGCTTGCGGCACGTTCCCTCAACCCGAATAACCCAGAAAGCATGCGGGTGTAAAAGTTCATGCGCGAGCTGGTGCAGGACGGCACCTTGGAGCCGAAAAACAAATCCGAGCAGTCAGTAGATAACGCCAGGCTTCGCCAGTATCAATCAGGCGGTTGTAGCTCTGACATTTGAGGCAGAAGGCGGGATGGATCGCAGGCCAGCTCGCCTGCGATGCGATAAAGCTTCTCGACGGTGATGTTTACTTCGCCACGCTCGATCCGGCCCATATAGCTACGGTCGATACTGCAGGCCAACGCCAGTACATCCTGAGACATGTGGCAAATCTTCCTTTGTGTTCGGATGCGTTCCCCTAACACTTTCGCCAATTTATCCATGACCGTCTCAATTCCTCTGAGGCGGCACTATCGTGCGTTTGCGGACGCACGAGCCACGGATTATAATCCGCATTTTTACGCGTTAACTCTTCTGGTGCCTCAATGAAATCGGCCTCGTTTATCTTCGACAGGCGTCTGTATGAGCTGCTTCAGGAAGAAGGGAGCATAAGATTCACGACCCGTGAACTGCGTGATGCCTATGCCAAGCGTCTAGAGGGCAAGACTTTTCGTATCGCCGATGTGCGCCGCTATGTGTATGAGCAGATTCGACGATTACTGCGCACGGGCTGGCTTGTGCTTGATGAAGAGCGTCGTTCGCGAGGGCAGGTCTACCACCTGAAACCGATTCCGGCACACCTGCAATTGGAGTTGGTTGACAACGGGTTTGAGAACAGCCTAAAGACTGTTTCTGAGCCCGAGCGGGAATCTGTAGTGTTTCAAGTTGAGGCTGTCCCGCTTGAGTCGTCAGCCAGTGCGGATCAGCATCTGGAAGCGCTCCACAAAGAAATCCGCTTGGACTTCCTGTCTTCAATGGGAGAGGCGGAGCGATTCAAGCTCCTCCTAGAAGACATGCCGCATTTGCGGGATAAGGTCGAAGACGAGTACCTAGAGGCCAGGGATCGCAGTTCACGTCTACTCGGACATCTTCGGGCCATCGAAAAGACCCTCAAGACGCTTGCTGCACGATGACCAGATCGCTACGAGACTGGCAACTCAGCTGCATCGACACGGCATTGGAGCACTTTGCCACTACACCGCACTTCTTCTGCCAGGCGACGCCGGGAGCTGGGAAGACACGCATGGCGGCAGAGTTAGCTAGTAGGTTGCTTAAGCAGGACAAAATCGATCTGGTGATGTGCTTCGCGCCATCCTGCCAGGTTGTCGATGGCTTCCGCTCAACCTTTGCAGAGGTACTTGGCAGGCGGCTGGATGGCCAGATAGGCGCTGTGGGAACGGCGTTTACCTACCAGGCCATGGAGCACCGAGATGAGGGGTTCTGGCAGCTTCTTGATGATTACCGTGTGCTCGTGGTCTTCGATGAGATTCACCATTGCGCTGGCCATGATCCGCTTCTCAGCAACGCCTGGGGGCAGCAGATATTGCATCGGATACAAGACCGCGCAGCCTTCACCTTGGCGCTCTCCGGTACGCCATGGCGCTCAGATGACCGGGCTATTGTCTTGGCCCGGTACTCGACGCCAGAAGGGCACTTGATCTGTGACTACCGATACGGACTGAAAGAGGCCATTGCCGATGCGGTATGCCGTTCTCCTCGTATTGTCTTGCTCGACAATCAGAAGGTAAAACTGACCGAGGAAATGGGTCCTGAGAGTACAGTCAGGATGTTTCCCAGCATTGCCAAACTCTTGGGGGAATCGCCTGTCACCTACGAAGAATTGCTGCGCCATGACGACGTGATCAATCAGCTACTCGATCTTGGCTGTAACAAGCTCAATGAGCTTCGCCAAATCAAGCCGAATGCTGCCGGTTTGGTTGTTGCCACTGACATTGAGCACGCTCAGCAAATTGCCCAGGCTCTGGAGTCCAGGGGTGGGGTTTGCTGCATTGTGACCAACAAAATCCCGGATGCGCAGCAGGTGATCAATGCCTTTAGGCAGAGCGCCTCTCCCTGGATTGTCGCTGTCGGAATGATCAGCGAAGGAACGGACATCCCCCGGCTTCAGGTGTGCTGCTATCTCAGCCGCATTCGCACCGAGTTGCATTACCGGCAAGTGCTTGGGCGAGTGCTTAGGCGTACAGGTGAGTCCGATGATCAAGCTTGGCTGTTCATGTTGGCGGAGCCGACGCTGCAGTGTTTGGCTGAGAGAATTGCGGATGACTTGCCGGAGGACTTGGCGGTACTAAACGAGGTACAGATGCCAGCTTCCACTTCAGGCTCAACGCCGAGCTCGATCGAGGCTGCGGACAATATCAATAATCTAGATAACAGTATTGGATGTGGCAAAGAGCAGGCTATTGGGGCTGGAGCTACGAGCACCATTTCACTAGAGGGCTTTTCAGTCGAGCCAAGTCATCAGGTGAGTTTTTCCCAGCATTACAGGCAGCAGTTGTTGGCTTGTTTTTGAAGTGTTGACGCCTAATGGGTCAGGTGAAGTGGGAGTTGCGAGTGTGTGGTTGACCATGTCATCGACTAAGAAATTAGGGGGCGTGGGCATTGATGTTAGGACTCAGACGTTGAGGCATGACTGATAAACGGATCTGCGACGGTTGCAGCGCTGTTGCGCGTGTTGCTTCGATCGGGTGCATGTACCGATTGCGAGGCTTGGTAGATGTTTACGCGCGCACATATGCCGAGGATTAACCTGATGCAAAAGAGAAAGACCCACAAGTATGCCTTGATAGCTAAGCTCTCAGACGAAGCGGTACGCTTGATGACGCCCACGCCAGAGTGGCAGCACAATATGTTCCGCGTTGCGGCGACTAAAGGACGGGAAAATGAGCCTGTTGGCTTCTTGGCCGAGGGCGCTCACCCAGACAATATGGACACGCCCGGTCGTTAGGGTCGTCATCGTTCATAACGATCATGGGCAGTTTGACAGCCTTCACCTCATTGAGAAGGGCATCCCGGTCAGAAGAACCGTCTAAGCACTTCCTGCCCTTAGCGTATTAAGTAACGAACAAGTCATCGTTAAATTCGAAGAAATACCTTCATCACCAAGTCCGGCACCCATAGTCGGTGATAGGTGTACTAGGATGTTTTAAACGTTTAATTTGATAAAGTAAATCCGGTAAAGACGCGGCTTTCAATCCCGATATTTCGTAGAGGCTGGATTTTTAGAGCTTCAGAAAATTAACATTTTTTATCGAATTCTGTATTTGGTTAATGGAAGCTCTATACCCAACGCCTCGAACAGATTTTATACTCACATTTGATTCTTCGGCGCGTAGTCTTTTACGTAAATGAAAAACTAAGGACTCTACCGCATTATAAGGATTTATTGGCGGGCTCTTGTGTGAATATAGAACGTCTACGAAACATGCTTTGCTCACAACGCGAGGTGAGTTGCTGACAAGAGCATGAAGCACAATCATCTGTTTAAAAGGAAGGTTGAATTTTGTGAGGTTAATTCCTGTTGTCCCTGCCAATGCGTAGGCTGCGGGGCATACAAGCCTTAAATGCTCGATCTCAACAGAGGTCTTTATTAATTGATGTACATGCTTGGCTAGAGCGCTAGGTTTGAAAGGCTTATACAAGTAATCATCTAAGGCTGTGTTGAAATCTTTATCCGGCTTTCGAATAACCCGAGTTGTTGCAAGTACTATGCACGGGATATTAGAGTTTCCAGTAGCGCTCCGAGCGGAAAGTGGAGATGCAGCCTCATAATCAGCCATATCGTTATCGACAATTATTCCTGCGAAGGTGCAGGTATGCATGATTGCGATAGCCTCTCTACAGCTACCTGCTTCAACCACCGTGTATCCGGATGACTCCAGATGCTTGCGAGCCTGGGCGCGGAGGACGGGATGTTCGTGTATTACAAGCAGCTTTGGAGGCACCGATTTATCAAAACGTATCATTTTCTGGCAGCTCATAGATCGTGTTGGGGGAGTCACCGAGCGGTCGCTGTTTCAAAATCACGGCGATCCTGATCCCTCCGCAACGAATCTAGGGGGCTGAGGGGTTGAATTGAAACGATTAGCGCAGTAGCATGGATTTATACATTGTAAGTGCATGATTATGAATAAATAAATTGCAAAACGTGAATTTTGAAACGGTTTTCTGCGGGTTATTGAAAGACGCGGTTAACTGAGTCCTCAGCCCGGAGCCTTCGGCTCCGGGTCGCCCCTACCGGCTGGCGTGCTCACGCCCTTCTTTCAGCCGGATGTAGTCCCCGCTGCAAACCGCTACAATGCGCCGCCTTTTCCCTACCCTTCGCGAGGCCTTGCGCATGAAATTTCGTTTTCTTCTGTGGATGCTGGGCCGCCTGATGGCCAAGGCCAGCCGTGAAAACCCGGCATTCCAGCAGCAGTTGGTCGATCGCAATATGGTGTTCCAACTGCACACCTTGGATGGCAAAGTTGCCCGTCACTTCATCGTCAAAGATCAGCGCATCACTAGCAAGCGCGGCGCGGCCACTGAGCCGGCTTTCGCCCTGGGCTTCAAGGATGCTGCATATGGTTTCGCTACCATGAGCGCAAAGAACAAGCAGCTGGCGTTTATGCAGGGCATCCAGAACAAGGACATCCAAATCCAGGGCAACCCTGCGCTGGTCATCTGGTTCCAGGGCCTGACCAAATACCTGATGCCGAAAAAGAAAGACGCCGCCAAAAAAGCTGCCTGATCCGCAGCTGTGCGCGCCAGGGCTGGCCTGCGCGCACCGCATTCGCTAGGCTGGGCATAGCCCTAGTGAGAGTTTACCCATGCGTTTTCTGCTGATTGCCCTGCTGTTTTCCACCTCCCTTGCCCATGCTGCGCCCCCCAAAGCCGAAGCCTTTGCGCCGTTATTCGAGCTGGCAGGCATCCGTTTGCTCTGCGAGCAGAGCGCGCCGCTGGTGCAACGCGGGCTGAGCGATAAACAGCAAGCGCAGTTGGCCAAGGTGTTTGCCGCCGATGGCCTGTGCCTTGACTTGGCCAAGAAGCTGACCGGTAAACTCGATCAAGCCCAGTTGGTACAGGCCAAGAGCCTGCTGGAAAGCCCGTTGGCGCAGGGCTTTACTGCCGCCGAGCGTTCGGTCGGTGAGGGTGGAGCAGAAGGCCTGGCGGCTTACCGCAAACAGCTGGGCGAGCGCCCGCCGCGTGAGGAGCGTCTTGCTTTGGTCCGTCGCCTGGATGCTGCCGCACACACCACGACCCTGGCCACCCTGTTGCGCTATGAAGTCGGCAAGACCCAGGCGTTTCTGGCGTTGCAGGGGCGTGGCGAAAGCATCGATGAAAAAGCGCTGAGCACTCAAACCAAGGCCCAGGAAGACGCGCTGCGGGCTTCTAGCGCGCAAGCGGTGGAGTCCTTTATGTTGTATGCCTACCGGCAGATGCCCAGTGAAAAGTTAGCCGAATATGCCGCCCTGTATGAGCAGCCAGACGTAGCGCAGTTGCTCGATAGCAGTGTGCAGGTGCTGCCGGAGTTGTTTGCCGCACGGCGCGCGCAGCTGAAGAAATAGTCAGCTGACAGCGATGAAAAAGGGGCCCTTGGGCCCCTTTTTCTGTTCAGCCCGCTTCAGTTCGCAGGGTGAAATTGCGCGGCCAGTTCGCGCAGCGCGACTTCGGCGGCCAGCACTTTGCCCACGGCGTCTTCGGCTTTTTCCCGGCTAATGCCTAGGTTGTCGAACAGGCTTTGTGGAATCTCGCTCTGCGGGCCGGCACCGATACCCCGATTACGCAGCAGGCTGACCGACAGACACACCAAATTCGGGTAGGTGGCGTGGGGGCCGGCATATTCCGGGTCATGCTGGAAGCGCAGGGCGCTGGCCAGTTCTTCTGGCATATCCCAGTAACGCATCAGCCAGGCCCCGATCTGTTCGCGGCTGATACCGAGCAGATGTTGCTCGATATAGCTGTGCGACAGGTGCGGGTTGACCTCCAGGTGCCGGCAGATCAGCGAGAAGTGCGGCGGAAACACATGTGCCAGCACCAGATACCCGAAGTTATGCAGCAGGCCGGCAAGGTAGGTCAGGCCGGCTTCCGGGCGCTGCGCGCGCGGGATGGCGCGGGTTAGGCCTTCGATTACGGCTGCGCTGTAGATCGCCTGTTGCCAGTAAGGCGTCGCGTGCTGCGGTTGATCTTTGGGCAGGCTCAGGGTTTTGCCCAGTGCTAGGCCGAGGGCCAGGTTGATCACCAGATCAAAGCCCAGCACGCGGACAATGGCATCTTCCACCGAGCGGATCTTACCGGGGGCGGCGTAATAAGGTGAGGCGGCCCAGCTGACCACCTGGGCGGCCAGGGCTGGATCGGTTTCGACCACGCCGGTGATGTCATCGACCGTGGCTTCCGGGTCGACGCGCAATTTGATGATTTTTTGCGCAGTTTCTGGCAGCGGGGGGATTTCAATGGTTTCTTCCAGGCGCTGCTGGATGCGCCTGGCAGTAAAGGCTTGCACCGCCAGGGTGATTTCCGCGCGGTCGTCGTCTGGGCGGTCGAGGTTCAGGCGGATATTGCTCAGCGGCTCACCAAAGCGCGCGGCGCTGGCTTTGCTCAGCAGGCTTTTGAACGCATCAATGGCCAGTTCCAGCAGCACACCAGGCTGGCCCGACTCGATGTACAGGCTTGGCACGTCCAGCAGGCGTTCGTCATACACGCACGGCGAGCTGGTCAAAGGCGGTAGGCCGGGTAGCACTTTCAGGTTGTGCTTGCCGAGCATGCGCTCCAGGCGCTCCGGCTTCACGGCCGTTAGCTGGCGGCCGGTCAGTTCAGTCAGGCGGTTGAGGTCGAGTAGCTGACTCTGTGGATAGAGCACCAGCAAGGCGCCCACTGCGTCATCCAGCAACACCGCCTGAAGCCGCTGTGCG